>Ga0116170_10002894_pt1 | contig 16264 bp, 11 predicted proteins | sample AD_JPNHW1_MetaG_FD_89797 | JGI IMG/M metagenome (GOLD analysis project Ga0116170, IMG submission 89797) | Active sludge microbial communities of municipal wastewater-treating anaerobic digesters from Japan - AD_JPNHW1_MetaG | ecosystem: Engineered > Bioreactor > Anaerobic > Digestate | place...
CCCCCCCCCGCGCCGACTCCGCCAGACACACAAAATCCAGAATCACCAGTCGCAACCCGAACGTCGTGTTCAACCCGCCCGCGTTCAGATAGACGACAAACCCCTCGACCTCGCCCCGGTGGTCGAGCACAAAGATGTCGCACGCCAGACCCTGACAGCACCGTTCGACCCACGCGGCAAAGAGGCGATTGCTGGCCTCGCGGGCCAGCCACGGGTCGTTGTAATAGTGGTTCATCGGGTGCGACTGAGCGGCGATGCGGCGGATGGCCTCGAGGTCGCTTTGCTTCCACGGACGCACGCGCATGGCGGTGGCGCGCGACGGCGTCGCCAGGTCCGGCACCTCCTGAAAACGCGTCGAGAGTTTGACCGACGAGTCCACCAGCCGGAACCCGCGCGCCTCGAGCGCCTGGGCCGCGAGGTACTCGGCTCCGTCCACGCGGGTGGTCAGGTGCTCGAATCCGCGTTCACGTGCTCGTTCGAGGAGAAAGTCTATCATTTCGAGGCGCGTTGGTTCCGAGGCCGTGTGGGAAAGAAAGGGGGCGATGCGACCGAAAGGGTAGGGGTAGAACTTCGTGTGCCAGGCGTCCTCGTGCAGGGCGGCAAAGACCTTCTCGCCCGTATCGTGTCGGAGCAGCCACTGGCAGGGGCGGTTTTCCTGAAGCGCCTTGCGCAGCACCCGCTCTTCGGCCTGAGTGAAAAACTCGGCCAGCCGGTCCGCCTCCAGCCCTTGGGCGCGCTGCTGGTGCGCCTTGTAGGGAAAACTCTGGAAAAGCGCGCGCAGATCGTTCAGGTCTTGAAGAGACAAGGGGCGCAGGGACATATTGGGGAAAGCTCCTTCCGGTGGCTCTCGGCGAGTCGGGAAACCGTACGGAACCTCGCCACACTGTTTTCCCAAAGTTTAGCCGATTGTGGGGGATCGCGCAACCCCTTCGGCGGCTTTTCAGGCAAACCGTTTGGCTCTGGAATACGCTCTTTTCTTGACATTCTGTGGGGGGGGGGCTAACCGTGAAGGGAACTCAGCCGGGCGAAAACGGGTCGTTTCCCCCTCAGGGCGTGCCCGGCGCCACCCCTGCAGCGAAAGTGACGGTGCCCATGCGGATACTCATCACGGGATCGAGCGGCCTGATCGGATCGGAAGTCTGTGCGCATTTCGACGCCCTCGGCTGGACCGTCCACGGTCTCGACAACAACCAGCGCGCCGTGTTTCTCGGCCCGGAAGGCGACACCCGCTGGAACCAGCGGCGACTCGAAGCCAGCCTGAAGCGTTTCTCCCACCACGAACTCGACATTCGCGACCGCGCCGGGGTACTCGATCTGATCGCCACGGTCCGGCCCGACGCAATCGTTCACACGGCGGCCCAACCGAGCCACGACCGCGCGGCGGCCATTCCCTTCGAGGACTTCGACACCAACGCCGGGGGAACCCTGAATCTGCTCGAGGCCACCCGCCGCCACGCCCCGGAAGCGCCCTTTGTCCTGCTTTCGACCAACAAGGTGTATGGCGACGCGCCCAACCGCCTCGAACTGCGCGAGGAGGCGCGCCGGTGGGAATATGCCGACCCGGCCTATGCAGGGGGAATTCCGGAAACCCTGGCGGTGGACCACTCGACCCATTCGCTCTTCGGGGTCAGCAAACTGGCCGCCGACGTATTGACGCAGGAATATGGTCGATATTTCGGGATGAAAACCTGCTGCCTGCGGGGCGGCTGCCTGACCGGTCCCGCGCATTCGGCAGTCGAATTGCACGGGTTCCTGAGCTACCTGGTACGGTGCAACCTGGAGGGGCGGCGGTACACCCTCCACGGGTACAAAGGCAAGCAGGTGCGGGACAACATCCACAGCCTCGATGTGGCGCGTTTCATTCAGGCCTTCATCGAAGCGCCCCAGTCCGGCGAGGTGTACAACATCGGTGGGGGCAAGGCCAACAGTTGCTCGATTCTGGAGGCGTTCGACCGGGTCGAGGCCCTGTCGGGCCGAGAAATGGTGTTCGAGTATTCCGAAGAGCCCCGCATCGGTGACCATATCTGTTATTACAGCGATCTGAGCCGGATCCAGGCCCACTACCCGCAGTGGACGGTCTCGGTGTCCCTGGATCGGATCTTTGAGGAGATTCTGCAGGGCTGGAGACAACGCCTTGGAGAGAATCTATAGGGGAGAAACTCCTTGAAAAACAAGGGGGATTTCGACTAAAGTCTGAAACGAAAGACTCCTGCCTGTCGAGTCCGGAGGGTATATTTTTGCCCTGACAGAATACCCGAGGAAAGCGATCCCCATGCACACCACTCCCGCCGATTCGCCTCTGGATGAAAACCTGCCGTTTGTTCTGGTACTGCGGCGCCTTTACGAACGGAAGCTCCAGATTACCGGCATCATGCTGGGGGTGGGGATTCTGGCGGCCCTGGCCTCGCTGTTGATTCACAACCGTTACACCTCGACGACGGCCCTCATGGTCCAGGCCCCCTCGGTCAAGGTCACGGGCGAAACGCCGCCTCTGGATATCGAGGTGCTGCGCGAGATCGTCGAGTCCGATCAGGTTCAGTATGGCCTGTACACCACCATGACACTTCAGGGCGTGGTGCCGAAGAATGAATCCTTCCGGAGTTTTAAGGAGAATCTCAAGGTCTCGGTTCGCCGGAAACAGGAGCGGGAACAATCGCTTCTCCCCGTGGTGCTTCTGTCGGTCGAGACAAAGGACCCCAAGGTCTCGAAACGGATCGCCGATGCGTGGAAAGGGCTCACGGAGGATCGCGTGAGCCGCATGTACGAGAGCGACCGCGACAGCCTGAGCCAGTTTGTGGACACGGTGTCGAAAAAGGCGGACACCGAACTCCTGCAAAGCGAAAAGGCCTATACGCTGGCGGTCGTACGGGATCAGTTGCCAATCAAACGGCACTGGATGAAGACCGTTCGCAGTCAGTACAATTCCCTCTTTCAGGAGTGGTCCGAACTGGAACTGAATATCCGGGTTCAGGAAAACCTGCTCCAGTACTACGATGAACGCATCAAGCGCCACACCGCCGAGGGGGTCTGGATCGGTGACTATGCCATGCGCCGATTCTGGGAAGACGAGAAACTGACCGCGCTGCCTGAGACCACCTCCGAATCGCAGCCCACTGTCGCTTCGGCTTATGCGCTGGTGCGCAGCCAGCGGGCCCTGGCCGAATTCGAAATGCAAAAACAGATGGCGTTCAAGAAGTTGGAGTTGGACAGTTCCAGCGAGAACATGAAAGCGGCCCAGATCACGCTGATGGCCTCACAGGATGAAATGGCCAATGCAAAGACACAATACGAAAGTCTCGTGGCTGCGACCAAAGACGAGTCGCCCAAGATCGTTCTGAACAAGGCCATTACGGACGATGCCCTGTGGGACGCCTATGTTCAGGGGAAAGGGACAACCGAGGCGGCCAAGATCCGGGAACCGCTCAAGACGGAAATCTCGAACCCGGTCTATGAAACCATCCACGGGCAAATCCTGCAGCTCGATGCCAAGTCGAAAGGCCTGCAGGGCCGGATTCTGTATTACGAAGAAAAAGTCAAGACTCTGAACACCCGAATCAATGAACTGAGCAAGGAACTCAGTCTGCTCGAGGGCATCAAGAAAGGCCACTCAGAGGTGATTGCCAAAGAGCAGGAAGTGTTCGATTTCTACCACAAGCGGTACAACGAAATGCGCCAGAAGAGTGAAGAGACCCGCCAAAAGCTGGTACAGGAGAAAATGGAAGCCAAGTTGAAACAGCAGGAAGCCAACCTGCGTCTGAACGGGAACTCCCGAAAGACGATTGAACTCCAGAACGCGGATGGGATGAGTACCACCGCCTCGCTGGTCGGTTTGCGGACGCTTGAGAAGGAAATCTTTCTGGCGGAAACTTCACATACCGTGCTGGGGCGCGACGTGAAAAGCCGCAAGGTGATTCGCGAGTCCCTGGTTCAGAAGGCGGGCGAGGTGATGCTGCTGAAAGCGGTTCAGGAAAATGAATCGCGCAGCGGTCTGGCCGTGTTGTTCGAGGCGGAGGAAAACCCCGTCAAGTCTTCTCCGAAGCGTGGCCAGATTGTCCTGCTGGCCATGATTCTGACGGGGATGTTCCTGTGCGCGGCCACCGCCGCGCAAACCTTGTTCGTGGAGTCCGGGAGCAGGGACTCGGGGAAATAGTCCAACGTCCGTCCCGCCGGGAAACGCGGGAGGAATGCAATTTTGTACGGGCCGACCCGCGCGTCGGTTCCGAGCCACCGGGAAACGCGGGAGAACTGAACGATGGACAACCGCCTGTGCCACATGATTGTGTCTTCACGCCGCTTTGTCTGTATGGGTGGGCTCTGTCTTCTTCTTTTGACTGTCGGATGCGAGGACCGAAAAGCCCCTACCCCGCCGGTCCCACCCAAAGGGGCTTCTTCGGAAGCGTCTAAACACCACAGCAACACCGCTTCTTCCAAACCAGCCACGACACCGGGGGAGGCGGGCGTGCAGAATATGGATGCCGAAACGTTTACCGGTCGGATCGCTTCGGCTCAGTCTCTGCTGGAATGGTACCAGATCCGGCAGGCCTGTCCGCCGGCGCTCGGTGCCGACCCGCGCGTTACCAGCGCATTGGCCGGAAAAGAGGCCGAGTTGCGCGATCAGGCCGACATCGAGAAAATGAACGATTGCGTGGATCTGGTGGACTTCCGCTGGGATATGGAAAAACAGATCCAGCCGAAAATGGCGCAGTTTACCGTGACGTGCCTCTTGTATGTCAAATCGAAACCGGACCTCAAGGCTGGCGAAAAAGAGGTCTGGCTTTCGTTGCGCGGAACCGTCGAGAGTTCCAAGGTCGTGTTGTTGCCGACTCCGAAAGAAAAAGAACGTGGCTATATCGAGTTCGCCATCAAGGGGCTGAAACCGGAAGAATGGGAGGAGGGCGAATACGTGGCGCTCAGTCGGACGGTCGAGTATCCCAATCTGTCCTATTATTTCTCGGGAATCATTGTCTGGAAACATGGGGAAGACTGGGAGGACTGGACTGACCGCGTGAATCTAGGATGGTACACAGACCTGGACTGATGACTGCCGAATCGTTTCTCGCCTACCTGACCGCCTTTGCCGCCTTCTGCCTGACGGGCTTGTTGATTGCGTTGCATGATGTTCGAACACACCGCCGATTCGACCCTCTGAACCCGGGTCTGGCCCTGCTGGGCCTGTACTCGATTTACAATTTTCTGGCCTTCTGCGAGGCAGGAGCGCTGAACCGGGTGGGGGCCGACTCCTACCTGTTTCTGGCCACCCTCGGGTTGCTGGGCTTGATGGCCGGCACGGTTCTCGCCTATGCCACCAGCTGTCTTTCCAAGCGTCCTCCTCGTTCTGCCGTGCTTCCGGTGAGGCCGCTTTTCTTTGCCGCGTTGCTTCTGGTTCCCGCCTGTCTGGTCATGCTGGTCGTTATGTATATCCAACGAGTTGGAAGTCTGAGGGCCCTCCTGGCGTTGGATTCCAGCGGGCGAGCTCTTTCCAAGGGGGGGGTACTGAGTGGCGCCTTCCCGTTGCTGACCTGCATTTCCGGGATCGGCCTGGCCACGGCCTGGCGCATGACCCGCACTTGGAAGTGGGTCGGCATGGGGGTTTTCCTGTTGACCCTGTTTCTGGTGTTTTATCTCGCTGCCAGCCGGGGGGAACTTCTGGGCGCCACCCTGATCGCTCTGTATCTCTTTCACTACAACATCCGCCGGATTTCCGCCCGTCTGGTCGCAGCGGGGCTGGTGTCGCTGGTTTTCCTTATGATTCTGCTGGGAATCGCCCGCGCCCGTCAATCCGAGGGAGTCAGCGGCATGCTCGACCTGATGACCCCCCAGGTCATTGGTGAGCATCTGGACTTTCGGCGTCTGGAGCCCTACCCGGCCATGTTGCGCGGAATGAATCTGCTGGTGGACGGCCCGCCGGACGGCCAATACCTCTATGGCCGGTCCTACCTGTGGGCTTTTGAAATCCTCCTGCCTCAGGCGCTCTATCCGGGCGAACGCCCCCTCACCTTGGAAGGCTGGTACGTAAACACCTACGACCCCTACACCGCGGCCCTGGGAGGGGGGTACAATTTTCCCCCGCTGGTCGAGGCTTGCTGGAATTTCGGCTCGGTGGGCTGTTTTCTGCTCTATGGCCTGCTGGCCTGGACACTCAACAGCGTCTATCTGCGCAGTCAGAAGACGCCCCCCGGTTCGGTTGCGCGCATCAGCGTGGCCCTGTTAGTCCCCGGGTTCATTCTGCTCATGCAATCGCCCTTCTCCACCTACCTGAAAGGTTCCATTCTGCTGGTTCTGGCGCCGGGGTGGCTCTTCTGCCTGTTGGTTCTGACGTTTTTCGGCTGTGGGGAAAGTTCTCAGTGGGAGGCAGACATTCTTCGGGAAGACGGGAATCCCACATGAGTGCCCTTCGCGCTTCGAGCGCTCTGTTCATCAGCAATACGGTGGCCTTGGGACTTCAGTTCGTTGTGGTGGGGTGTTACAGTCGGCGGTTGGACGATAGAGGACTGGCCGATTATCAGGTTGTGCTCGCAATCGCCAATGCCGTCGTTCCTTTGTTGACCTGCGGTCTGAATGACGCGCTTTCTTTTCTGCTGGGCCGCAAATACGACACCCCCCGGGAAGCGCAGGGACTGGTGCTACAGAGTGTTCTCTTCTTGAGTGTTTCAACGATGATGCTAGCGTTGATCGCGGTAATTTTTCCGGAGTGGGCGTCCCGGCTCGCGTTTACGCAAGACAACAAGATGGGACTTGTGCAGGCCATGTTGTTGTTCATGTTTTCGCGTTCGCTCTTCGATTTTCAGTGCCGATATCTCCTGGCCCGGAAACAGATCTGGATACCCGCCTTGAGCATGGTCCTGATTCCGGGGGTAATTCCTCTGGTTGTCCTCTGGATAGATCCGACACACAGTCTGGAACGGCTTCTCATCGAGTCTTCGATTCTGACTCTGATTCTCTTGGCGCTTCCCTCCTGGCATGAATATCGGCGGTATGCCCATATCGGGTCCGTGCCCATGAGTCTGGAATCCATGTGTTACCTGCTCAAATTGGGGATACCGCGTGTTCCCACCATTTTGGGGATGTCGTTGCTGGTTTCCTGCCAGGTTTTTCTTGCCTGTAAAATGGATTGCACGGTGGAGGAGCAGGTTATTATCGGGAGCGCCATGATGATTGTACGCACGTTGGCGATGGCACAACGAGTCGTGACCAGTATTGTGGAACCCCAGATCGGGTGGATAAGCCGGGATCGTCCCGAGGTTCTGCCCATTTTACTCCGCACACTGATCCTGGCGACGATCGCAGTGGGGGTGGGAGCCACGGCCACCCTTCTCGCAACCGGTGACACGATCTTGCGCATCTGGATCAAACGGCCCGAGATGCAAATCGGTTTTCTGGGCATGTTTTTTTGGATATCGGCATTTCCTTTTACTCTGCTCTTTGTACTGCGTCCCTGTGTCAATGCTCTCAGTCCACGCGCCTACAATACGGCCAACATGTTTCAAGCATTGATCGGGATGGCCGTTGTTCTTCTGGTCGCCTATTCTGTCTCCTTCCCGCCCGCTCTGGCTATCGGTTTTGCCACTCTGTTGAGCGCTTCACTGATCGCGTTTTTCAGCCTGCTGACTGTCCAGAAACTTGTCAGGGTTTATACTCGGAGCACACTGTTAAATGCCAAAACTCTCGTGTTCGCCGGTTGCAGTGCGTGCCTGCTGGCGCTCGGTCTGTGGGGCGCACCGGAGGGAGAGACATTGACTCCGCGTTCACTGGCGGTTCTGGTACTGGTGGGGACGGGGGTACTTTTGTACTTGGGAATAATTGGACATCGGGCGCTTCATGCCTACCGCGAAGAAACCGGCCGGATAATCGAACTGAAGTGATCGCATTCGGGTACCGTGGATTTTTGGAAAGATCAGGGGAAAGAACACATGGACAGGGAAAGAAGTCGGCGATGAGATTACAAAAGAGTCATAGAGACTGTTTCTCTGATTCTCTGCGGAATGATCCCGACAGTGGGAAGCATACTCCGGAAGGAACAGACATGAAGAAGGGAGATCTTGCGATTATCGGGCCGTATCCGCCTCAATTCGGCGGGATCAGTATTCACATTCTGCGGCTGGGAACACTTCTGGACAGCAGAGGTATTCCGTACAAGATCTACAATACGAGCAGTCGAGCCGAGGTCCCGGGCAAGGTTGTTTCCATCTTGAAATGGCGTTCCGTTCGCGCGCTCTGGTATGCCATCTCGGGCAGAGAGGCGTGTGTCTATCTCCATGTTCAGCGATTGGGCCTCTGGCTGTTAGGCGCTTTTATGCAGCGTTTTCGCGGCAAGCGATTCATGTTGTGTCTGCACAACATGAATATCCACAATTGGTGTGTCACGTCGGCGTGGAAACGCTGGCTGATTCAATGGGTGGTTTGCAATACCTATGCTCTTGTTTGTGTGAACCAGCGGGTATATCGGTCTGTTTTGGACTTGGGGGTGTCCCGCGATCGAGTGTTTTATCTCCCCAGTTTCCTCCCTCCGGGCCCGGAAAGTACACGGAAATCAGATGTTTGCCAGGAGGTGTGGGCCGCGATGGAAGGTCGCCACCCGCTCATTGCGGCCAACGGGAAAGTGGCCTGGCACGACGGACAGGATCTGTATGGATTGGATCTTCTGTTGGAACTGGCCGTGAGGTTGAAGCCGAATTACCCGAATTTGAAAATTGTGGTCTGTTTCTGGGATCACAAGCCGGAAGACCAGCCGTATCTGGATAAACTGATCGCTCTGGCCCGCGAGAAAGGGGTGGATGGGAACCTGTGTTTCAACACCCGGCAGGGCCCCTTCATCCCCGTTCTGGCCGAGGCGGACGTGTTCGTCCGCCCCACCAATACGGACGGCGACGCGACGTCCATCCGCGAGGCGCTGGCGCTGGGCGTCCCGTCGGTGGTGAGCGATGTGGTGGAACGACCGGAAGGCAGTCTCCTTTTCCGGACCCGGGATCTGGACGACTTCGAAGAAAAAGTCCGGCAGGTCTTGAGCAAAACGGGGCCCAATCAGGGAACGCGGACTTTTGTGGTCTCGGAAGAAGATAAGCAGAGGATTGAGTTGCAGGTCACGCTCATTCGCTCTCTCCTCAGCGGACAATTGCCGGATTGAGTCGTTCCAGTATACCCGCCCCCTCCCGCCCGACTTTCCTCATGGGGATATTTCGGGTTTCGGCGCTTTGCCGGACGATTTTTTTTGACCGTTGCCCAAACCGTTTCAATCTGCTTAAATCGTTCCGGCTGCGATCGAACTGCTTTGACCTGCACCCGTAATCCTGATCTACGGAGAGATTTTTCATGACTCAGCCTTCCCCTTCCTCCACCATCTGGGATCCCCGGCACGAATGTCTGGACCGTCCCGCCCTCGAAGCGCTCCAACTCGAGCGGTTGCGCAACATGGTCGCCCACCTGCGCAAGAACGTCGCCTTCTACCGCCAGCGCCTCGACGAGGCGGGCGTCCATGAAGACAACATCCAAAGCCTGGCCGATGTGCGCCGCATCCCCTTCACCACCAAACAGGACCTGCGCGACCATTATCCCTACGGCCTGCTGGCCACGCCGCTTTCCGAGGTGGCGCGTCTCCACGCCTCAACCGGGACGACCGGCAACCCCACCGTCGTGGCTTACACGCGCCGCGACCTCGAGACCTGGGCCGAACTGGTCGCCCGGTTTCTCTACGCCGCCGGGGTCCGTTCGCACGACATCGCGCAGATTGCCTTCGGTTACGGTCTCTTCACCGGCGGTTTCGGCTTGCATTATGGTATGGAACGCGTGGGCACGGCGGTCATCCCCATTTCGGGCGGCAACACCGAGCGCCAGGTTCGTCTGATGCGCGACCTGCGTCCCACCGTCCTCATCTGCACGCCCAGCTACAGTCTCCATATTGCCGAGGTTGCCCGGGCCGCCGGTCTGGGACCGGACGACCTGTCGCTGCGGATTGGCTGTTTCGGCAGCGAACCGTGGAGTGAGGCAATGCGCCGCGAGATCGAGGCGCGCCTGGGGCTGAGCGCCACGGACAACTATGGCCTTTCGGAAGTCATCGGGCCCGGCGTCGCGGGCGAGTGCCTGGAAAAACACGGCATGCACTTCAGCGAGGATCACTTCATTATCGAGCATCTCGACCCGGAGACGGGCGAACCCGCCGCGCCCGGCGCCCTGGGCGAACTGGTCATCACCCCCCTGACGCGCGAGGCGTTTTCTGTCCTCCGCTACCGCACGCGTGACTTGTGCCGTCTGATTGATGAACCGTGCTCCTGCGGCCGCACGACGCGCCGCATGACCAAGATCGTGGGTCGCACCGACGACATGCTCATCGTGCGCGGCGTCAACCTGTTTCCCTCTCAAGTCGAGCAGGTCCTGCTGGACATGGGAGGCGTCGAACCGCACTACCAGCTCATCGTGAGTCGCGAGGGGGCCATGGACTGTCTCGAAATTCTGGTGGAGGTTTCGCCCGAGTTGTTCTCCGACGAAATGAAGGAGATGCGTCTGCGGGAGAAGGAACTCGAGAAGCGCCTGCATTCCGCCCTGGGCGTCTCATTCAAACTGTCCCTCGTCGAGTCCCGCACCCTCGAACGCGGCGCCGGCAAGGCCAAACGGGTCGTGGACAAACGGAAGATTTGAGTCTGGAAGGATGGTTGGACAGGATTAACAAGATTCACAAATGATATCTTGTTAATCCTGTAAATCCTGTCCAGAAAACAATGAAAAGACAAGATTGACAAGATTAACGGGATTTCATACGGGAATCTGTTGACCAAAGATAATGAAGTTTCTTTTGGGGGCGGATCTGATCTTGTTAATCCCGTAAACCCGGTCCAATGCAATCATGCTCTTTTTCAATCCTGCTCATTTCCGCCTTCGTGTGGAATGGAGCCGGCCGGTTCGCGCTGATGGGGAATTTCGAAAACGAATTCCGCCCATTTTCCCGGCTCCGAGAGCGCGCGGATGCTCCCGCCGTGCATTGTGACAATCCGGTACGTCGTGTACAACCCGATCCCCGACCCGCGCTGTTTCAGCAATTCCGGAATCTGCAGGCGCGAGAATCGTTTGAACAGGCGCGTCTCTTCTCCCGGGGGAAACCCGGGACCGGCATTCCAGACCGACACACTGAAGGCGGTCTCCGACCGTTCGTACACCACCCGTACGCACCCCCCCTCCACGCCATATTTGACCGCGTTGGTCAGCAGGTTGACCATCACGATCTGGAGCAGGTCCACGTCCACCGATTCCGCGGCGGGCCGGACCGGATAATCCCGTTCGACGGTCATGTTCCGCTCGCGCAGCTGGGGCGCCACCATCTCGATTGCCGGTTCCAGCACCGCCGTCACCAGCTCTATTCCCGTCTTGACGTGCAGTTCCACCCCGCCCCGTTCGATCCGGTCGAGATTCAGGTACCCCGTGATCAGGCCGAGCAGGTACCGGGCCCGGCCCACCATCGAGCGGACTTTTTCCTGTTGCAGGGGCTGCAGGTCGCCCAGGTATCCCCCCAGAAGGGTTTCGGCGTCCATGATCATGGACGCCAGCGGGCTTTTCAACTCGTGGCTCACAAATCGGAGCATTTCGGTGTAGGCCCGGTTGGCCTGACGGAGTTCTTCGATATACCGGATTTTCTCGACCGCCTGACTCACGCGCTCGGCCACCGCGACAGACAACAGCACCTGTCGCTCGTCGTAGGCAAACGGATGCCGGGCGCTGCGGAACAGAAAACCCACCGGGCGGTTCTCGACCACGAGCGGGCACGTCAGGCTGGACCGGACCCCTTCCTGCAGGATCAGGCGCGAAGAAAGACTGGCCGGATGTTCCTGCAGGTACCCTTCCAGGTCGTTGATGATGCGCGGGTAGCGGCTTTCCAGGACGTGCCGCAGCGAGCTGCCCGGTTCCAGAAATTCCATGTACCCCTTCTTGAGGAAAAGCCCGTCATAGTCGGCCCGGACGCACTGCATTTCCACCGTCTGGCGCGATTCCTTCTCCTTCAGGTAGGCCAGCCCGATCCGGTCACAGGGCGAAATCGCGTGCGTCACCTGGAAAACAAACTCGACCACTTCTTCGAGCGTGTCGGCGGCAGCCACCTTCTGGTTGATGACCTGCAGAAGCGCCAGTTCTTCGTCGGTGAATTCCCGGGACATGGCCACTGTCGGCATGTCAATGTACTGTAGATTCGGCTCTCCCGGCATCGCTCACCCCATTTCCGAACTCCGACGGCAAGCAGGCGCCGTCTCCCCTCGTTCCCTGCAATCCGCATTCCCTCAGGCGATGTATTTGCCCCGGGCCACATAATGCGTGTGCAGGAACCGATGGCTCAGTTTTCCACAAGGTCCATCCGTGAGAAACTCCCGATAGAGTTCGATCACGGCCGGATTCTCATGGGACTTGCGGATCTGGTAGGCTTCGTCTTCCGCATAGATGGCCCGGGCGCGGGCCTCCCGAATTGCCGGTGAGGTGGGAATCGGCTGACCGCCCCCCCCCAGACACCCGCCCGGACAGGCCATGAACTCGATGAAGTGGCATTCGCTGAATCGTCCCCCCGCCCGAATATCCTGAAGAACCTTGCGGGCATTGGCCGTGCCGTGGCAGATTCCCACCTTCAGCGTGGCGCCCTCCAGCCACTTCCAATCCTGGAACAGATGGCTGAGCAAGTCCGGTACCGCTCCGATTTCGGGCAATTTCAGTTCGGCATACTTGACCCCCTCGAAGCCCCGGACCGGCAGGATGCGCGCCTGCTCGAAGAGGCTCTCGATGCGCACCCCGCATACCAGTTCGATCACACTGCGCAACGCCGCTTCCATCACCCCGCCCGTCGCGCCGAAGATCACCCCCGAGCCGGTGGCGTCGCCAAAGGGATCGTCGAAACCGGACTTGGGCAGATCGGGCAGGTGAATCCCGGCCTCACTGATCATCTTGGCCATTTCACGCGTGGTCAGTCCGTAGTCAATGTCCTTGAAGCCGCTGTCGCACATTTCCGGGCGGTTGCACTCGAACTTTTTCGCCGCGCACGGCATCAGCGCCACCGTGACAATATTCTCGGGCCGCAGCTCCGCCTTCTGCGCGTAATAGGTCTTGATGACTGTGCCGAACATCTGCTGCGGACTCTTGGCCGTGGAGACGTGCGGCAGCATGTCCGGCGCAAAATGCTCGATGAACTTCACCCAACCGGGCGAACAGCTGGTGAACTGCGGCAACCGGACCGTCGGGTCCTTCTGAACCAGCGCCCGGTGAAGCCGCAGCAGAAGCTCCGTCCCCTCTTCGATGATCGTCAGGTCGGCGGCGAAATTGGTGTCGAAGACCCGGTTGAAACCACAACGGCGCACGGCCGTATTCAGTTCATAGGTCAGGGGTGTTCCGGGTGGCAGGCCGAAACATTCCCCGATGGCCGCGCGCGGACTGGGCGCGGTCTGCAGGACCACAAACTTCGAGGGGTCGTCAATCGCCGCCCAGACCTCGTCCGTCGGGTCGTTGGCCGTCAGGGCTGCCGTCGGGCACCGGTTGATGCACTGGCCGCAGTTGATGCAGATCACTTCGCCCAGCGGCAGGTTCCGGAACGTCTGGATGGAGGTCTGCCCGCCCCGGCCCACGGCTTCCAGTACTCCGACCTCCTGCAGATCTATGCACGTGCGGACGCAACGGCGGCACAGGATGCACTTGTTCATGTCCCGCACCACGGCATAACTCGACCGGTCCTTCTCGAAACGCGGTACGTTCGGATGCCCGAACCGGTAGAAGTCCACGCCATACTCTTTCGCCAGCGCCTGCAACTCACAGTTGTTGTTGCGCTGGCAGGCGTAGCATTCCCCATAGTGTTTCGACAGCAGCAGGTCGAGCACATGACGGCGCGCCTGGCGCACCAGGCGTGAGTGCGTCTTGACCCGGATCGGTTCCGTGATGGGATAACCGCAGGCGGCTTCAAGCGTCCGGTGCCCTTCCACCTCGACCACACAGATCCGGCAGATCCCCGCAATACACAGATCGTCGTGGTAACAGAGGGTGGGGATGTGGATCCCCATCTGACGCGCGGCCGTCAGCAGGGTGGTACCCAGCGGAACGAAAATCTTCTTGTCGTCCATTTCAATCTCGATCCGGCCCCCGATGGATTCCCCTTCGAGGGGTTTCTCCACCTCCACCAGACGGGTACTGCGTGGACCGCGTCCTTCCTGGTCGGCTTTGTTCCGGTAACTGCTCATCGGTCTTCTCCTTCTCCCGGCTCCCCATTTTCCCCGATCAGAGAATCAATTCCGTGCGCCCCATGATTTCGTTCGGGAAATACTCGACCATCGAGAGAAACGCATTGGCGCTCGACTGCCCCAGACCGCATTTCGACGCCAGCCGCATCGTTTCGCCCAGTTTGCACAGTTCCTTCAGGTAGCGCATGGAACACTTCCCCTCTTCCAGCAAGCGCACGCCGTCGAGCAATTTCCCCGTCCCCTCCCGGCACGGGGTGCATTGCCCGCAGGATTCTTCCACAAAGAATTCCAGAAAATTGCGCGTCAACTGGAGCATGTCGCGGTTCGGTCCGAGCACAATCACCGAACCGCCCGTCGAAATGTCTTCGAACGCAATCGTGTCAATGAACCGGGAAGCGGGCACGATATACCCCGACGCTCCGCCGATTTGAACCGCCTTGGCGTTTTCTCCCCCGATCTGCTTCAGCAGTTCCATGACCGTGATCCCCCACGGGAACTCGTACACGCCCGGCCGCTCGCAATCGCCCGACACACTGAACAGTTTCAGCCCGCGGGATTTGTCCGTACCCAGGCTGGCGAACCACTTGGCCCCCTTGGCTAGGATGCAGGGAATCCACGCCAGCGTCTCGACATTGTTGACCACGGTCGGATGCCCCTCGTACCCCGTGTTGACCGGATAGGGGGGGCGGTTGCGGGGTTCGCCCCGCTGTCCTTCCAGGGACTCGATCAACGCCGTCTCCTCACCGCAGACATACGCTCCGGCCCCCATTCGAATCCGGATGTCGAAATCCATCCCTTCCCGTCCCAGAATCGCGGTGCCCAGCAGGTTCCGACTCCGCATCTCCTGCAGGACTCCCTCGAGTTTCTCGCGCAGGTAGGTGTATTCCTGGCGCAGATACAGCACCCCTTCTTTGGCCCCGATGGCCCGGCCGGCAATAATCATCCCCTCGAAGACCAGTTTCGGGTATCGGTTCAGGATCACCCGGTCCTTGAACGTCCCCGGTTCCCCCTCATCGGCATTGCAGACAATGACTTTCTTTTCATCACGCGCCGCCGCCGCCAGATTCCACTTTGTTGCGGTCGGGAAACCGGCGCCCCCGCGCCCCTTCAACCCCGACTCGGCCACCTCGGAGATAATTTCGCGACGGCCCTTTTCCAGCGCCGCCTGCAAACCGACGCTCGGCTTGACCGCATCGAACGTCAAAGGCCCCGTGAAACTGGGGTTGCGCGCGCCCACCAGGTCTTCGCGCCCCTCGAACGAAAAACTGCCGAAACTCTGCCGGCACACCTGGAGAATGTCGTGGACCAGTTGCGGGGTCACCTGCGTGAACACGGTCTCGTTGATCAGCATCGCCGGGCCCTGGTCGCACATCCCGATACAGTGTGCCCATTCGAGCGTGAATTTGCCGTCCTTGGTCGTCTCGCCGAACCCGATCCCCAGATCCGTTTCGAGCTGGCGCGCCACGCGCGCCTTCCCCTGCATGTCGCACGACAGCGTCTGACACAGCCGCACCACAAAACACCCCTTGGGGCGTTCGTCCAGGAACTGATAGAAGGAGACAACACTGTACACTTCCACCGGATGGATTTCCAGCGCGTCGGCAATCACCTGCATGCAGAAGTCGGAAATTTCGTGATGCTCGCGCTGCAACCGTTGCAGCAGCGGAATCAGGCACTCGCGCCGATTGCCCCATTCGGCCGCCCAGGCCTGAATATCCTGCCTCAATTTGTCCTGCTCGGTCACCAGCATGGCCGTCATTCCTTTCCCCGCAACAGCGAGTTGACCAGCGAAATCAGACGCTCCGGCGAAATCGGCTTCTCTTCGAACGCGTCCACCGGCAGGATGTCGGCGTCTTTGCCGTACTCCAGCTGCATCACTTTATTCACGCTCGTGAGCATCAGGATCGGGCGGACAAATCCGCTCTGGCGCAGCTGTTGCGCCATGGCGATCCCATCGTCGGGCTGCTCCATCATAACGTCCAGAATCAGCAGATCCGGCATCTTCTCGCGGATCTGCTGCATTCCCTCCCCCCGACTGAAGGCGCCGCGTACCTCATGCTTCTCCCGCTCCAGAA
>Ga0116170_10002896_pt1 | contig 16261 bp, 15 predicted proteins | sample AD_JPNHW1_MetaG_FD_89797 | JGI IMG/M metagenome (GOLD analysis project Ga0116170, IMG submission 89797) | Active sludge microbial communities of municipal wastewater-treating anaerobic digesters from Japan - AD_JPNHW1_MetaG | ecosystem: Engineered > Bioreactor > Anaerobic > Digestate | place...
GCCGGTAATACTCAAGCCCCATGATGACATCCAGCAAAGGATTCAGGTACCTTGAAAGACCACCCCCCCCCCCATCGTTCCTGCTTTTGAGATCAAAGAACTGATTTCCAAGTTCGCCACGATACTGCAACAATGAATAAGAAGGTTTTACCGCCCACAAGTGTATGGTATCCTGTGCAAAAATATTCTCCGTAAATATCCCCCAACAGAGCGCCAGAAATAAAAATATGCAGGATGCTTTCTTAATCATATTGTTGTTGTAGCTGCCACAAAACAAATATAACACTTTACGTTAAAAACATTTTCAAAAGGTTCTAAAATAAAGAAGTAATTGAATCGGACCAACAACTTTTGCTCTCAAGCTAACTAGAAAATCATCCTTAAATCATTTTATTCCAACCATAAAGGGTGATTACCAATAACAATAAAATCAGTTACCGTTTCATGCGAATTGAGCCAACCCTGTGTAGAATAAAACCCCATGTAAGTATGCCTAAAGGATTTCATGAATTTTGTAAAAAAACACATCCGGCAGTTTTGGGTGCCGGAAAAAAACGGGAAAGAGGTTCCTCCCGCACGATACCGTACGCTAAATATTTTTCTTGGCGTTCCTTGCGCCTTCGCGCGACCTTGCACTAAAAATTCACGCAAAGCCGCAAAGAGCGCTAATCAAGAGAAAAACAGAATGAATCGGAATGACAATCCCAATTACAATTTCCTTCAGGAACAATCATTATTTTTACTGGCCAATCACTATTTTTGGAACCATGTATGCAGTGATCGACACCGAAACCACGGGAACAGGCCATCAGAACGGGAAAATTATCGAAATCGCCATTATCCTGTTTAATGGGCAATCTGTTTCCGGTTCGTTTGTGTCACTCATCAACCCCGAATGCTATATACCCCACTATATCACCCAAATTACCGGAATATCGAACGAAATGGTTGCCAATGCCCCCAAATTTTACGAAATAGCCAAACAGATTGTACAAATTACATCAAACCAGATTTTTGTTGCCCACAATGCGGCTTTTGACTACAACTTTATTCGGAAAGAATTTAAAGAGCTAGGGTACGACTATATCCGAAAAACATTGTGCACGGTCGAATTATCGAGAAAATTACTGCCCGGCCATGCCTCGTACTCTCTGGGGAAACTTTGCAACGACCTGCGAATCGAAATCAATGGCCGCCACCGTGCCGAGGGGGATGCACTGGCAACCGTTGAGCTTTTAAAAATTCTATTGGCGAAATACAATCAGAAAGAAAAAAACCTGTTCAATTAATGCGTAAAATAAAAAAAGCCACAATTGCTTGTGGCCTTTATGCTATTCTTTATTTTCACTTTTTTCTGAATCAGGCTCAGCTTCCTCAGGCTCATCGATCAAATTTAAAAGATCCTTTTCCTTCAAAAGTTTATACCACATAACAACTTTTTTAATGTCCGAAACGTACACTTTGATGTCATCATAATCGGGCAAAACCTGTACAAAGAATTTTTTCAAATCAGCAGGAGAAGATTTTGCATCGACTGAATCGATTAACTGATCGTTCGCCAGAATATTTCTAAATACTCCTTTTAAAGGCGTTTCACCCGAATTGGTAAAAATCGCAATATCTTCAAGCGAAGTAATTTTACTGGAAGAATAGACCGGTAAACGTTTCCCTGTGATCAACGACTCAACAATCACACTGTTGTTTCCCTTTGAAACCATTTTAAATAGCCCGGGCTGTCCTGAAATGGCTAAAATATCTTTCAACATAAAAACAGACTTTAAATTTTGGGCGAATATAGTAAAATTGTTTCCTGCCCTTGTATTGTTTATCCAATTTCAAACTTTTTAATGATCCCCACCTTGAACCACCGTCCGGGCTGTTGGATGTTTCCGATGTCATAATAGTTGACATTGAATAAATTATTCGCACTACCGTAAAAATTCCAGCCCGAAAGACGATACGAAATCTTTAGGTCGCAAAGCCAGAAAGGTTCATAGTCTACCAGCCCCTGCGATACCTTATCGACCACCTTTTCATATTGTCCGTTCCGGTTCTGATAAGAAAAATGCCAACTGGCCTCCACATTCTTCCAGACCGAATGGTTCAGGTTTACATCGATCCGGTGTTTCAAATAGTTCAGTGCATAATAGGAAATCAGCGTTGTAGCAGGTTTTTTCTGATAAAGAAACGTATAATCGACCTTTAGGGAATGAAAAACCGGTTGACCGGGAAAGATCCGGTCGAGATTTGCATTTGCCGAAAGTTCCGAGCCGATGGTATTCAACGAAGTGTAATTAACGGTTTTCCACTTGTCATTCAGGTTTTCTTTTACCCAGTCGATCATGTTTTTACCCTGAGAATAGAAACCGGTGGCCGAAAACTTCAAAAACCGGTTCCGGTTCTGAAAACCAAGTTCGTACCCTATGGCTTCTTCGGGTGACAACGATGGATTTCCCTCGTTGGTGGCACTTTTATAGTACAGATCGGTGTACGTGGGCATGCGCATGGTTTTATTAACCGATGCAGAAATGGAAGAGGTGCCCGAAAGCTGATAACTCAAATCGACTCCGGGATAGATAAACCATTTGAAATTGAGGTCACTGTTCCGGGTAAGGTTCATACCGGCATTGACGGTCAGCTTGTCAAAATAGCGTTTATAGCCAAGGAAAGAAGAAAAATTGGTTCTCGAGTGAGAATAATTGAGGGTGATGGTGTCGTTCATCGGACTTTTGACCGGATTTTCGGTCAATTCGCCCAGCGTGTTACTCCAGATCGATTCCGTGCGCAAATCAAAACCCAACGAAACAACGCCGCTGATTCCCTGCTGAAAGGTGAAAAGCAGGTTCGATCCCCAGACATCAACCGTATGATAATTGGTGCTTTTCCCTGGATTTTGTCTGAAAAGATGAAAGCAATCGTTTTTCCGGCGGAAATAGACGTTGGGTTCAATCCTGACATTTTGCACAGCCGTTTTCACCGAGAACGAAGTAAAGAGGGTTTTCAGCGCTTCGTACTGATCGGGATATTTTGCCGAGTAAAAACTATTGGAACCAAATCCGGTATCGGTATATCCCAATTGAACCGAGGAGGTTGTCTGATCTTTTATCAGGTTTCCGTGGTAAAAAATGTTGGAAACCCGGTAATCGGTATTGTTTATATACCCATCGGAAGATGAATTATTGACCGTCAAAAAGTGGTTCAGGGTTCCGGTATGGAACGACGAAGTTGCTTTTTCGGAGAAAGTAGCATATTGCCCGCCTTCAAGGCCTGCCTGAATAAAGGTCTGATCCGGTGCTTTTGTAATAAAATTGATGGCCCCGCCAAATGCCCCTGGACCAAATTTCCAGGATCCGGGACCTTTTAAAATTTCGATGTGGTCAATTGCGGAAAGATCGATTGGAAGGTTTAAGTTGTGGTGTCCGGTTTGAGGGTCGGTAATGTTGATACCATTTAATAAAATTAATACCTGATCGAAGGAACTGCCTCTTACCGAAACATCGGCCTGGGTTGCATTGGTGCCCCGTTGCCTGATATCGATATTTGAAGCATATTCAAGCAGTTCGTTGACAGACGATACCGCCGCCCGTTCAATTTCTTTGGGGGTTACCGAGACCACTACCCTGCTGATATTCGAATAGGTTTCGGCAGGCAAATCGGCTGAGACGGTTATTTCATTCAGATCGATACGCTGCGTTACCGAAGTGGTATCGGCGCCAACACGCGCGGCCAGTACATCGTGATTGGCAAACCGCAGGTAAATGGCCATTAAACAGCCAATCTTCACTACCCGCTTCAGGCTGTTAAAGACGGCATATCCTTTGTTGTTCCACCGTCGGAAAACAGTCATTCTTGATACATTTCTCTTTTTCTGTTTCATACTCACTATTTAAAAAATAATTCTTCAAAAATACCGCAGTTTTGAACTTTTTTCTCATTTGTTCTCTGCTTCCTAAAAAAATATAAAATGCAGGAAATTATTTAACATACGTCATGTCTTCACCTTTTCGCGGAAGCAGTCACATTTCAGACAATAAAACACTGATTTACAATAAATATTAACAATCGGCATCTTGCGCCGCATTCATTTAATTCTTAAATTATAGCTAAATCAAGTTGAAATGTAAATTTTTTTCTTTTTCAGCAAAGATTTTTCAATAAAAGACTAATATGTCTTTTATTATTTCTATATTTGTGTCATGTTTAACAACCAAAACCAATAGACTATGTCAACAGTACAATTCAATGAGAAATTATTAGGTTTGGAAAACAATCTGAAGTATTACGCATTAAGCCTTACTTCCGACCGCGACAGAGCTTATGACCTGCTTCAGGAAACCTTCCTAAAGGCCTTAACATATAGTGATAAATTTTCAGAGAACACCAATTTTAAGGCTTGGGTTTACACCATCATGAAGAATACCTTTATTAACGATTACCGGAAGGCATCGAAATCGAGAAACAGTTTAAACGGATCGAACAACGAATTTCATTTGAAAATTGCAAAGGATCAGGTTTATCCATCGGCTGAATCGTTCTATTCGACCAATGAAATCGAAAAAAGCATTGCTTCGCTGGAAGACGAATACCGGATCCCGTTTCAGATGTTTCTCGACGGCTACAAATACAAGGAAATAGCTGACACGCTGGATATGCCACTGGGCACGGTGAAAAGCAGAATCTTTTTCACCCGTAAGAAACTCTCAAAAACACTACACGATTTTGAATAATAATTCGTCACAACAACCGTTTTAAAAGTCTCTGGCAACAGGGACTTTTTGTTTTTACATGGTTCTGATGCTTTTGGTTTTTTTACTTATTTTTGCAAAAAATAAGATGTCATGAAACGAGCATGTTCGTTGCGAACACAATCACGGATGAATATTTACATGCGAGTTCCATCCGGCCTTAAAAAGTAAACTATATTCGGATGAAAAGGTTTCTCATAACCCTGTGTCTGTTTTTCCTGCTGATCCCGATGTGGGGCCAAAGCCCTGTAAACCTGGGAATAAAATTTGGGACAAACAGTTCTTCATTGATCTCCGATGTGGATGAGTTTTTCGACCAAAGTGAAATTAATAAAGTATTTGCAGGCGCTTTTGTAAGGGTTAATATTGGGAAGTTATACCTTCAGCCCGAAGTTTATTTTAATACGAAAGGTGGAATCATTTCGGTCATAAAAACTTCGACAATAGACGTTTCCGAAGCTTCAGACTTATTTAGTTATCAAACCATCGACATCCCCATTCTTTTAGGCGTAAACATTATTCGAAAACCCGCTTTTAACCTGCGTTTCAATGCGGGACCGGTCTTATCGTATGTCACATCCGATCCAACCATTTCCGAACTAAAAGATTTTAACATCGACGAGCTGAAAGATAACTACGTGGGCATACAGGCCGGTATTGGTCTCGATATATGGTTTATAACCCTCGATGCCCGGGTTGAAAACAGCTTCAATATTTTTACCGATAACAGCAATTATTCGGCAACCAACCGGGTATTTTTGCTCTCTGCCGGAATCAAACTTTTCTGATTTGTACCTGAATTTAATTCATTTCATTCCATTTTAAACATTGTTAACAAATAGTTGTTTCACTATCGTTAATAGTCCAAATCTATTTTCATTCAACGGTTATCATTTAAAAAATTCTACTTTTGCGCGACTTTAAAAAAATAGAAGAATGTTAATTCGGAATATTGCAATTATTGCCCATGTCGATCATGGCAAAACAACACTGGTTGACAAGATGTTAATGGCCGGGAAGTTATTTAAGGACTACGAACGTCCCGGTGAATTAATCATGGACAACAATGATCTCGAAAGGGAAAGAGGCATTACAATTCTTGCCAAAAACGTTTCGGTAAAATACAAAGACTATAAGATTAATATCATCGATACCCCGGGACACGCCGACTTTGGCGGAGAAGTTGAACGGGTTCTGAACATGGCCGACGGTGTGCTTTTGTTGGTCGATGCTTTTGAAGGGCCAATGCCACAAACCCGTTTTGTTCTTCAGAAAGCAATTCAACTGGGATTGAAAGCAATTGTCGTAATCAACAAAGTCGATAAACCAAACTGCCGTCCCGAAGAGGTACATGAGATGGTCTTTGACCTGATGTTCAGCTTAAATGCTACCGAAGAGCAACTCGATTTCCATACCGTTTATGGTTCGGCCAAAGAAGGATGGATGTCGGATAACTGGAACAAAAAGACAAACGATATTACCATCCTCCTCGATTCAATCATTGAGCACATTCCTGCTCCAAAGGTTGAAAAAGGAAGCCCCCAGATGCTGATCACCTCCATTGTCTATTCTCCCTATCTTGGACGAATTGCAGTTGGCCGCTTACAACGCGGCGAACTTAAAGAAGGTCAGCAGGTCAGTTTGTGCCACCGCGATGGTTCCATTGTGCGTACACGTATCAAGGAACTGAACCTTTTCGAGGGATTGGGAAGAATCAGTGTTCCTTCTGTTTCAGCCGGTGACATTTGTGCGCTGGTGGGGATCGATCAGTTTGACATCGGTGATACCATTGCTGATATTGAAAATCCGGAACCACTCCCTCCTATCAAAATTGATGAACCAACCATGAGTATGTTGTTTACCATCAACAACTCACCATTTTATGGTCAGGACGGGAAATACGTCACCTCACGCCACATATACGACCGGTTACAAAAAGAGCTGGAGAAAAACCTTGCTTTGCGGGTTGAAACCACCAACAGCGCCGATTCATGGGTTGTCTACGGACGGGGTGTTCTTCATTTATCGGTACTGATTGAAACCATGCGCCGCGAGGGCTTTGAACTGCAGGTTGGTCAGCCACAGGTAATTTATAAAGATATCGACGGGGTCAAATGCGAACCGGTTGAAGAGTTAGACGTCGACGTACTGGAAGATTATTCCGGAAGGGTCATTGAAATGGTTTCGCGCAGGAAAGCTGAAATGATTTCGATGGAAAGAAACGGAGACCGTACCTTATTGGTCTTCAATATTCCATCCAGGGGAATTATCGGTTTACGAAGCAATATTCTGACAGCTACGGCCGGAGAAGCTATTATGTCGCACCGTTTTCTGGAATACCAGCCCTACAAAGGCGAAATCGAAAGAAGAACAAACGGTTCATTGATAAGCCTCGAAACCGGTGTTGCTATTGCCTATGCACTCGATAAACTACAAGACCGGGGCCGGTTCTTTGTAAACCCTGGCGACGATGTTTACGAAGGCATGGTGGTTGGTGAAAACAGCAGAGAAGACGATTTGGCCCTGAATGTTACCAAAATGAAGAAACTGAGTAACATGCGGGCCTCGGGTTCTGATGAAAAAGTAAAACTGGCTCCTCCCGTTATCTTTACGCTTGAAGAGGCCCTTGAATACATTCAGACCGATGAGTATGTTGAGGTTACGCCGAAAAACATCCGGCTTCGAAAAATCTTATTAAAGGATATCGACCGAAAAAGAAATAAAAACAGAAGCGAATCATAAAAGAAAAAAACCGATCGAAATCGATCGGTTTTTTCTTTATAACATATGGAGTTAAATTTCTACATCTCCATCGTAAACAAGCGTAGCAGGACCTTTTAGCCAAACATCGGTAAAAATTCGATCCTTCAACTGGAATTTTACAGCCAACTCTCCGCCTTTGGCCGTAACCTTAAACTCTCCGCTTTCTCTGTTCAATCTTACCGCTGCACTCAATGCCGAAGCGGTAATACCAGTACCACATGCCAATGTTTCAGCTTCCACACCCCTTTCATAGGTATAAACCGTCAAATGGTCTCCATCCTGTTTCACAAAATCAACATTGGTGCCAGCAGGCTGAAACCGTGCATCCCAGCGCAATTGTCGGCCTTCAAGGTTCACGTCCACAATTTCCAAATCATCGACAAAATGGACCAAATGAGGAACTCCCGTATTCAGAAAATACCCATCGATCAATTTATCAACCTTTTCCACATCGATCATGTGCAGGTCAACCAGCCCTTCAGAAGTTATCAATGCTTCATGAGGACCATCGGAAGCAATAAACTTAGCCGATGATTTGACAATTCCCAGTTTATTGGCAAAAGCCACAATGCAACGACCTCCGTTGCCACACATACTGGCCTCTTTTCCATCCAGGTTGAAATAAACCATTCTGAAATCATAACCATCGGCCTCTTCCAGTAAAATCAAACCATCGGAACCAATGCCAAAACGACGGTGACAAAGCGATTCAATCAGTTTTTCGTTATCGGCATCAAAGAATTTCTTCCGGTTATCAATCATGATAAAATCGTTCCCGGCACCCTGGTATTTATAAAAATGGATGTTCATATTTCTATTTTTTTACGTTTCAAAAGACAAAAAACAAATCTTAACTCTTATCGATCTGCCTGGTTAAAATACGTTAAACCTTGTATGTCAGATTGACATTTTCAAAACTTACGGAATTATTTTTGCGTTAGTTCTGAAAACAAAGATAAATAATCTTAAAAAGTATAGTTGCCATGAAGAGATTTCAAAGTTTATTTTTTGCATTAATTCTTGCAGTCGTAGGAGGCTTTACTGCAATTTTTGTTTACACACATTACATCGAAAAGCCTAAAGTGATTGCTGTTGCTGAACCCAGAGCGGTACAGTACGCCAGTTTTACTCCGGGTGCCGGAGAGACCGATCTTACCTTTGCTGCCGAAAATTCCGTAAAAGCTGTTGTTAACATTCAAACGGAATTCAAGAAAAACAGCTATTCCGGAGGAGGTTCGGTATTCGATTTCTTTTTTGGAAACCCATACCAATACCAGGAGCCCCAGGTGCAGCAGGCCATTGGTTCGGGGGTTATCATTTCGTCCGACGGATACATTGTAACCAACAACCATGTAATTGAATCTTCCAATTCAATTAAAGTAACGCTGCATGATAACCGCGAATTCAAGGCGAAACTGATTGGTACTGATCCGTCGACAGACATTGCCCTGCTTAAGATTGAGGCAAACGAATTGCCAACCCTTCCATGGGGAAATTCAGACAACCTCAAACTTGGTGAATGGGTATTGGCAGTAGGTAATCCTTTCAACCTAAATTCAACCGTAACAGCCGGTATTGTAAGCGCCAAAGCCCGTGGCATCGGAATCATTGGCACCCAATTGCCCATCGAATCGTTCATCCAGACCGATGCCGCTGTAAACCCTGGCAACAGCGGTGGCGCATTGGTTAACACAAAGAGCGAACTGGTTGGCATAAACACAGCCATTGCCTCCCGTACAGGCTCCTATAGCGGCTATTCGTTTGCCATACCGGTGAGCATCGTTAAAAAGGTTGTCGATGACCTGAAACAGTTTGGAGAGGTTCAACGAGCCATTCTGGGCGTTCGGATCCAAAACGTAAACGCTGATCTTGCCAAAGAACTCCATTTGGAAGATATTGCCGGGGTTTATATTGGTGGCGTAGAAGAAGACGGTGCCGCACAAGCTGCAGGCGTCAAAGAGGGAGATGTCATTTTATCGGTAAATGGCATAAACGTTAAAAACACCAGTGAACTTCAGGAACAGATTGGCAAACACCGACCGGGCGATGTCGTGAATGTGTTGATAAAAAGAGATGGCAAAGAGAAACAATTTAGCATCACCTTACGTAACACGAGCGGCGGAACAGGAATTGTAAAAGAGAGCAATTCCATTATGGGTGCCCAGCTTGAAAAAGTAAGCGAAACGGTTTCGGGCCGGTTAAACATCCGTGGCGGGTTAAAGATTAAGGACCTTGGAAATGGCAAACTGAAAGATGCAGGAATCCGTGAAGGTTTCATAATCACAGGCATAAATAAAACTCCGGTAACGAATGTTGATGATTTCAGGGAAATCCTCAAACAATCGAGCGGAGGAGTATTAATTGAAGGAATTTATCCAAATGGTGAGAAAGCGTATTATGTTTTTGGTCTCGAATAAAACAAAAATAGCCCTCTCCTTGTCTTAATGTTAGTATTTGAATAAGTAAGTTGAAAGTTATATATTTGCGCGATTTTTCAAGGAGAGCTCATGAGACAATTAAAGATCACAAAATCTATTACTAATCGGGAAAGTGCTTCATTGGACAAGTATCTTCAGGAGATTGGTAAGGAAGAATTAATTACCGTTGAAGAAGAAGTAGAACTGGCCCAGCGAATCAAAAAAGGCGATCATGCCGCATTGGAAAAGTTGACCAGAGCCAACCTTCGTTTCGTGGTTTCAGTTGCAAAACAATATCAGAACCAAGGCTTAAGCCTACCAGACCTTATCAATGAAGGCAATTTAGGTCTGATCAAAGCAGCTGAAAAATTTGACGAAACACGCGGTTTTAAATTTATCTCGTATGCTGTATGGTGGATCCGCCAGTCCATTCTCCAGGCGTTGGCTGAGCAATCACGTATCGTTCGTTTGCCGCTGAACCAGGTTGGTTCGTTGAACAAAATCAACAAGGCATTTTCAAAATTCGAACAGGAACACGAACGCAAGCCGTCACCCGAAGAACTGGCAGAATCACTGGAACTTCCCGCCGAGAAAGTGGCCGATACCTTAAAAGTATCGGGTCGTCACATCTCTGTTGACGCCCCCTTTGTCGATGGCGAGGACAACAGCCTGCTGGATGTATTACCAAACTCCGACTCTCCAAATGCCGACAAAAGATTAATGATGGAATCCCTTTCCCGCGAAATTGACCGGTTACTTGCGACCCTCACCGAGCGCGAAAGCGACATAATCCGTCTGTTCTTTGGCATTGGTTGTCAGGAAATGACACTGGAAGAGATTGGCGAACGCTTTGGACTAACCCGCGAAAGGGTCCGTCAGATCAAAGAAAAAGCCATCCGAAGGTTACGTCACACTTCCCGTAGTAAATTGTTGAAATCGTATCTTGGATAAAGTTCATCTGAAGATAAAACTAAACCGATGCAAGTCTTTTGCATCGGTTTTTTTATTTCGCACGCAAGACTACTTTCGGCCAAAGAAAGAATAATTGACATTCATTTAACATTGTGAATAACCAATGATAACTTTTCTTTTTCACCAAAAACGAGTTTGACCAGAATTCGGTAATTTCCCCAGAAGAAAATCGAACAAAAACAACTATGTTAAACATTCCGGTAATCACTGTATCAGACAAATCGCTGGCACTGGCTTTCGAAAAAGCAATGGTCAATTTATACGAAAAAGGAATCCGTTTCAAAACACAATACGATAAGCCCGGCGACCCCGAAAGCATCGATTGCACACTGAACCTCACCATCGAAGAACCCGAAAGTGAACCCATGATCCACATGGCATTTCCATCTGGAATCGAACAGCTGAAGGAGTATGTCATGGAACTGGAAGGAATAAAAGACCACTGGGTCAAAAACATCAACGATCCGGACGATACCCGATGGGAATACACCTACCACGGTCGTTTGGCCAGCTACGGCACCTGGATGGAAAAAATAAACGGAACATCCGTTGAAGCAGGTCACTTTAAAATCGACCAGATTGAAGGGGTGATCCGGAAATTAAGCGAACAACCGTTTACCCGCCAGGCACAGATGATCACATGGATGCCCAACCTCGACCTCGACTGTTTCGATCCACCGTGCCTGCAATCTCTTTGGTACCGGATTCTGGAAGATGAAAACGGCGTGTACTGGCTCAACTGCAACATCCGTTTTCGAAGCAACGACGCCTGGGGCGCCAGCTTTATGAATATGTTCGGATTCATTCAATTCAATAAAGAAATTATTGCAGCGGGTGTTTCTGAACGCACCGGAAAACAGGTAAAGTTGGGACGGATGAACTGGCAGGCCGATTCATACCACATCTATGGAAGGGATATTGAACAAGCACGGGAAATGCTCATTAACAGGATCAACGATTTGAGCATCGAAGAGAGAACGTTCAGTTTTTCCGACGATTTTATACGGGAAATGTATGACGGAGCGGAAGCCGGGATTTTGGATAAAATTAAAAAATACGATTCTTCTCACTAATTCTGTTTCAGCAATTCACTATAAAACAGATATTTCAATTATATTTGCACCCAACTTTTGACGATGGGAAGAATTTTAGCAATCGATTATGGACGAAAACGTGTGGGGCTGGCAGTAACCGATCCGTTACAAATTATTGCCAATAAATTAACGACGGTTAATTCTCACGACATTTTCAGCTTTCTGGAAGATTACTTTTCCAAAGAAGAAGTTGATTGCGTGGTTGTTGGCTATCCTCGGACGCTAAATGATGAACCTTCCGAATCAATCCGGTATATCAACCCATTTCTAAAACAATTTGAAAAAAAATTCCCGCACCTTAAACTTGAACTGGTTGATGAACGTTTTACTTCGAAGTTAGCTTTTCAAACCATGATTGATGCGGGATTGAAAAAAAAACAACGACAAAACAAGGAATTGGTCGATGCCGTGAGTGCCACGATCATCCTTCAATTTTATATGGAACAAAAAAGAAACAGAATAGTATCAATATGATTTTACCGATTACTGCATACGGCGATCCCCTTTTACGAAAAGTGGCAAAACCCATTGACAAAAAATACAATGGATTATCCGAATTGATTGAAAATATGTTTCAAACCATGCACCAGGCCGATGGTGTTGGTCTTGCTGCACCCCAGGTAGGCCATTCGATCCGGTTATTTGTGATCGATGCCTCAGCTGCTGCATCCGACGAGGAACCCGAATTGGCCGATTTCAAAAAAGTATTCATCAACCCAACCATTATCTCCACCTCTGGTGAGCCCTGGGCCTTTGAAGAAGGCTGCCTGAGCCTACCCAACATCCGCGAAGATGTGATGAGGCCCGAGGAGGTTGAAATCCATTATTTCGACGAAAACTGGGTCGAAAAGACCGAAAAATACGATAGTTATCCGGCGCGGATTATCCAGCACGAATACGACCATTTGGATGGAAAACTTTTTATCGATCATATTTCTCCTTTAAGGAAACGACTTTTGAAAAGTAAACTGATGGCGATTACGAAAGGCAAATCGAGTGCTTCGTATAAAATGAATCCCGTCAAATAATTTCAGTACCTAACGATTCTTCTAGTTTTTCCCTGTTATAAAAAAAGCAGGACTATTGTCGGATAATTGGGTGTAATTCCTTAATTTTAATAAGGATATGAAAACCCCATTGTCGATATTCAACAATTTTCCGTTTGCACGGTTAACCATTGCATTCATAGCGGGCATCATTATCAGAAACTACTTTGATAATGTCGCACCTGTTTTCCTGATTCCGATCCTGATTCTGATTTTTCTTACGCTTCTGCTTTCGATTAGCAGAAGGGATTCTTTGGTAAAAATGAGGATTCTAAGCCTCTTCCTCTTTTTGTCGCTCGTTGGTTCCGGCTTTTTATACACGCATTATTACATTCAAACACTCTTCGATGAAATAATCCCCGAAAAAGGAACCTATTCGGGAGTCGTGCTCGACAAAGCCCCGGCAAAAAACGACCGTTTCAAATACACAATCCGGCTCGACTGTGTGAAAAGAAACGATTCGCTGAAATACGTCAACGAGAAAATTTTGCTATACAATTCCGATTCGACAACCAATGCTGTTATCGAACCGGGTAAACGGGTTCTGTTTCAATCAACACTTTACGAGATAAAGGAAAACAAAAACCCCTGTGAATTCGACTATCACAACTACATGAAAATAAAAGGCATAAGATATCAGACTTTTGTAAAAAGCGGAATCGCACTTACACAATCGGAGCATCTGAACCTAAAAACCAGCGCATTGAATCTGAGATCCAGGTTAATGAAAATGTATCGCGACGAAGGCATTGGCGGAGATGAATATTCGGTTCTGTGTGCCCTCACCCTGGGAGATCAAAATTACATCTCAAACGAAGTTAAAAGTTCATTTTCCGCCTCCGGCGCCATGCATGTGTTGTCGGTCTCGGGGCTGCATGTTGGCATTGTTTTTTTAATCATCAATTTTCTGCTTAAACCAATGGATAAGAAGAAAGGAATGAAAATACCCAAAATCGCTATGTTGCTTATTTTTCTTTGGTTTTATGCATTCATCTCAGGGTTGTCGCCATCCGTTCTTCGCTCGTGCAGTATGTTTTCATTCATTGTAATTGGAGAAAACCTCCAGCGACGGACCAATACCTACAACACATTGGCCGTTTCAGCATTTTCATTGATGCTGATCAATCCATTGATAATCTACGACGTTGGTTTTCAGCTTTCCTACATGGCTGTCATCAGCATCGTTTTTTTTCAGCCCCGGTTTTCAGCATTGATAAAAACAAAAAATGGGATAACCAAATACCTGTGGGATCTGTTAACAGTCTCAATAGCAGCACAGCTTGGCACCACACCGGTCAGTATATACTACTTTCACCAGTTCCCAACCTATTTTCTGATCAGCAATTTCATTGTCGTTCCTCTGGCTGCACTGATCCTGTATGCCGCCTTACCATTCTTCTTCCTGTCATTTATTCCATTCCTCAAACACATTTTAGCATTCGCGTTAAATTATATGACCTGGTTTCTAAATCATTCCGTGCAGTTTATTGAAAATTTCCCGGGATCGGTGATCCCGGGAATCTGGATTACCAGTTTTTCCATGATATTACTTTACGGTTTGATCATCTTCCTCACACTGTTCATTCTTCGCAAAAGGAGCGTTTCTCTTTTTGCGACATTCTCCATCCTGCTTATACTCCTGTCGTCCGGCATCCTGAAAGAAATCAGGTGCAGCCAGCAAAAGATGATCATTATCTACAACAATTCCGAGCCACTGATCAGCTATCTGGATGGAAAACACCATTACTATTATTCCACCGCGAAAGAGATTAAAAGCTATTCGATGAACGAATTGAAAAGTGTTTCTGGCTATTACCGAACATCACCTCCCCAAAAAATCGAAGATGCCGATAACAAAAGCTTTATCTCAGGGAAGGGCTATGTTTACCTCAACGGCAATCTGATTAAAATGGAAGACAAATTTTCGCAAAAAAGTTATTCGGAAATCGATTTTGACCTCATCTACGACACGGGGAACTCCACCATTGAAATTCCTTTGGGGAAAGGAACCAATCGCCTTGATGAGAAATCTGCCACAATAAACCAGCAACTCAAAACCAACCAATTGGTTAACCTAAAAACAGAAGGTGCTTTTGTTCTGAATTTAAAGACAATGGGGCATTAGCTCCATTATTTTTTCACCAACTTCACGTACCCAAAAGAGTATTAATGCGATTAATCGTTAAATTTGATGACCAAAACAACAAAAACCGATGCTTATACGGTTATACGAAGAAAATATTGACCAGCGAAGAGTAAATCAGGTCATTGAAGTGTTGAGAAACGGAGGAATCATCATCTACCCTACAGACACGGTGTATTGCATGGGATGCGACATCATGAACCAGAAAGCGGTTGAAAAGGTTGCAAAAATCAAAAGCATTCAGGTAGAAAAAAACCGCTTTTCGTTCATCTGCTACGACTTAAGTGATCTTTCGGATTATGCCAAACCCATATCCAACAACATCTTCAAGTTAATGCGAAGAAACCTTCCGGGACCTTTTACCTTTATTCTCGAAGCCAACAACAATGTTCCCCGCTATTTCAAAGGGAAAAAGAAAACGGTAGGGATCAGGGTTCCTGATAACAACATTATCCGTGAAATTGTAAAAGAACTGGGCAATCCGGTCTTCTCCACATCGGTACACGATAAAGACGAAATCCTCGCCTACACAACCGATCCGGAACTGATACACGAAGAGTGGGGAAATCAGGTTGATCTGGTGATTGACGGAGGTTTTGGCGACAACAAGGTTTCAACCATCGTGGACTGCACCGGAAATGAAATTTCATTAATTCGTGAAGGGAAAGGTGAACTTATTTGGTAAAATGTGCTTCCGTTTTACCTAAAATATTATTTTTGTCGCGGAAAAAATCAGGAATTCCTGATACATTGTTCGGGGTGTAGCGCAGTCCGGTAGCGTACGTCGTTCGGGACGACGGGGTCGCAGGTTCAAATCCTGTCACCCCGACAAAACGGGTTTCATTCGAAACCAAAAGCCTGCAAATCGTATGATTTGCAGGCTTTTTCAATTTTTACAAATCAGTTCGATTTAGACAATTTCAACAAAAATGAGAACTAAACGGTGAACCAAATTAATACGGATCAATCGGAATTTCTGGGGATCAATTTAATTTACGCATAAATATTAGCTAGCCTGAACAGAAAAAATGTAACACTTCTGACACCCCTAAAAGCGGATCGGAATGCCTTTATCTTTGCA
>Ga0116170_10002897_pt1 | contig 16261 bp, 11 predicted proteins | sample AD_JPNHW1_MetaG_FD_89797 | JGI IMG/M metagenome (GOLD analysis project Ga0116170, IMG submission 89797) | Active sludge microbial communities of municipal wastewater-treating anaerobic digesters from Japan - AD_JPNHW1_MetaG | ecosystem: Engineered > Bioreactor > Anaerobic > Digestate | place...
ATCCAGGGGCAGGTCTATCCAGACGGGCCCCGGCCTGCCGCTGGTGGCCTGGTGCAGGGCGTAATCCAGTTCGTAGCGGATGCGCCCGGGATCCATCACGGTCACGGCGTACTTCGTTACGGGACCGGCCATGCCAACGACATCGGCCTCCTGGGGACCCATCTGACGGATGCGTCGGTAGTCAGCGATGATGTCGCGTCGCACCTGGCCCGAGAGCACGAGCATCGGCGTCGAGTCCATCCAGGCTCCGGCCACGCCCGAGAGGGCGTTGACGCCGCCGGGGCCCACGGTGACAAGGCAGGCGCCAATACTTCGCCGGTGCTTTGCATAGCCCTCGGCGGCGATGGCACAGGCCTGTTCGTGGTAGTTGCACCAATAGCGCAGACCATCCTGGCGCCCCACGGAATCTAGAAGGTGCATGATGCCGCCGCCGGAAACCAGGAAAATGTCGTGGATGCCGTGTTCGACCAGGAACCTGGCCACGTAATCCGAGACCTTGATCAAGCCCATGTGCATGCTCCCGTTCTTGCCCAGTCGGCGGTGCGCTGGAGGGCTTCCTCCAGCCTGACATCAATCCTCAGGCCAAGTTCTCCCATGGCCTTCGATGTGTCCGGAACGTAGCGTGGCGGCTTCCGCGTTGGATCGGGCGCTGCGCCCAGGGTGATCTCTCGCCCCGGGCACAGCACATTCCGGACGAGTTGGGCCAGTTCCAGGATGCTGAGGGACTCGGGCGAGCCCACGTTGTAGGCTTCCCCGGCGGTGCCCCGGGCCAGCAGGGCCCAAAGCCAAGCCGTCAGGTCGCTGGCGTAGAGGTACGAGCGCAGGGGTGTTCCATCGCCTTCGATACGGATCGGCCCTGTGCCCAGAGCATCCCGGATGAAATTCCCGATGGCATAGTTGCGGTCCAGGGGCAGGCCTGGGCCCACGAAGGCGAAGGCGCGCGCAATGACGCAGGCGGGGCCGCCCGCCTGCGTCATTGCGGCTGCGAGGAATTCAGAGGCGCCTTTGGCAAGGCTATAGGCGCTGGAGGTATCCAGTGGATTCTGGGCGGTGGGGTGGGTTTCGGGAGTCCGCTCCAGTTCAGGGGGCTGAGGGCCATAGACAGCACCGGAGCTGATCAGGAGCAGTCGCGCGGCCCTGGCCTGGTGGGCGAAGGTCAAGACACGGCGTGTGCCATCGAGGTTGGTCAGGAATGTTTCGCTTGGGTTCCCGTGTTCGATAGCACCGTGAATGACGGCATCGAAAGTGCCTTCTGGGAAAATGAAGGAGGTTTGATCCCCCTTATGGATGAAGAGGCCCTTTGCTGCATGGAGGTGGGGGATTTCATGGAGCCGCGCTTCGGGATTGCGGCTCAGGAGATGGAGCTCCCCCTGAAGGTCCAGCGTCGCCTGTGCCTGGATCCAGCTCTCGGTGAGCCAACGGCCGAAAAATCCGGTGCCGCCGGTCATGAAGATTCGGGCACCCCTGAATGCGGTGAGGTCGGGTTCTGCAACTTTCAGCAAATGGTGTAGATCCCGAACCGGGAGGGGTGTGAACATGATTTATACTAGCGATGAATCCCAATGATGAAATTGTATTTTCGCTTGTCGTGAAGGCTAACCCGAAGCCCGTCCAGCGAACAGCATCCAGGCCGTCCATCCGAGGGGCGCTCTGATGAGTGTTCTCCGGATTCTCATTTAGTCGTGAGCTGGTGTCTGGGGCGATTCGGCGCATGATTGGTGTTGGCAATTGTCTATATGGGGAATCTTCTTCGGATCGTTGAGCTCGATAGGGAGCCACGGCTGGCTATAACAACTTGCTCTCGCAAACGATAGGGACTTCCCATTCGACATGTAATGTCAATTTGCGGTTGCCTGGGCAGACTCCTTGTTCCTTCTGTGGTTGGTGGCCATCTCAAAGGTGACCAGGATTTTCGAATGTGCATGGTTCATGGGTGTCTTACATAAACAGTGAATCAAATATCGCATTCTCCGCGTTATCTGGTTTCGTCTTGCACGGTATCTATGCCTCTCATTCAGATAGAATTGCGCTGTATCAGCGATTCAAGACGCACCGATCATGAGGATCCTGGATGACGCCTCTTCTTTCTATCTGTATTCCCACCTGTGACCGGTTCAACTGGTTGAAGAGATGCCTCGCGGCTTGCCTCTCCCAGGTCGAAGCTTTGCCCCAGGGATTGGTAGAAGTGGTGGTTTCGAATAACGCGAGTCCCGACGGCACAAGGGAACTCCTGGAGCAGCTCCGCGCGGAGCATCCGGCTCTGGTGGTGCATCACAACGAGACAAACAACGGGTGCGAGAATTTCAATACCGTTGTCCTTCATGCTTCCGGAGATTACGCATGGTTGATGGGGGATGATGATGAACCTTTGCCCGGCGCTGTCTCCAAGGTCGTGACCCTCCTCCAGGAGGAGCCCAGGGATCTGTATCTCCTGCACGCGCAGGAAGTCGATCTGGAGGACCGGCCGATCTGCCGTCGAGACTGGTTCAGCGCCCTGCCACGATCGGATTGGGATCTGCGCGAAACAGGCGCATTTATGGAATATCTCGACCACGCCAACTACATGGCGGGGGCTTTTGGTTTTATCAGCGTGCTTGTCTTCAATCGCTCGGCTTGGCTGGAGGGGGTGGAGGCCAGCCAAGAGTTCAGTCCCATTGGTTGGCCCCATGTGGCCAACGCGCTTCAATTGGTGCGCCGGCATGGTCATGTGCGTGTGGTCGAAGACACCCTCGTGCTGAACCACGCGGGCAATGATGGTGCGGCGGTTTCCAAGCCCTGGTTCCGGGCCATGTGGGATCTTCGCGGCTGGGTGAGGTTGGCCGATCGTTTTCTGGGTGATGCTCCGGCTCTTCATCGGGCTTTCATGGGGACCTTGCACCGCAACCGAGGGGATGGCTACATTCGCCTGCTGCGCCTGACATCTGCCAACCCCGAGGAGTGGGAGGAAGCCCGCAGCCTGCTGTTGGGAGCGGCTTATTCCCCGACACGAGTGGCGGCCGTGGAACACGCCCATAGGCTTCTGTTCCATAACGGAACCCTGCCCTCTGAACGCCTGGACCCTAAAACACTGGGCTATGCCGATCTCGGGTTCTTTGTTCGGGGATCTCGCCGGACCCTCGTCGCGATTGGGGATGCGACCCGTGCGGGTACCCGAGAATTGCTAGAGGCGCTTACGGATCAGAGCCATGCCCAGATCCACATTCTCCACGCCAGCGGGGCTTCCGTCCCGATGGGGAGCACATGCTGCTTGGAATGCACGGCTGTGGATCTGCCTCGCTTTTCCCAGGATCGGGCCTACCAGGAGGAGCTGTGTGACCGCCTTCGGCAACAGGATGTGGAGGTGTTCGTAAACGCGGATCCTTCGCGCCATCCAGCCTGGGATCTCATCGCGTCAGCCTTGCCAGCCATTGCCTCCGTCGCCTTCGTTGCACCCGACCGCCGTCTCGCGCCAGAAACCGCCGCCTGGCTGGATAGCCACTACCATTGGCTGCTTCCGACATGCGATCTGGAGCTCTTTTCTCAGCACCTCGGGCTCCAGTTTCATCGAATGGCCCGTCAAGCGACCGGGGTCGCAGAACTCCCTTCCCGTATTCACAAGGAGCTTCCCGTGAAACTGAATCTGGGATGTGGAGGCGAGCACCTTCCGGGCTGGGTGAACGTGGACAAGTTCCCGGCGGCGCATCCGGATGTGGTGCACGATCTTGAAAAACTCCCTTGGCCTTTTGCGGACGATTCGGCCGAAGAAGTGCTTCTCAAACATGTTTTGGAGCACCTGGGACGCGACAGCGATACCTTCCTGGGCATCATCCGTGAGCTCTACCGCGTCTGTCGGCCAGGGGCGACCGTGCGCATTCTGGTGCCCCATCCCCGGCATCAGGATTTCATCCAGGATCCCACCCATGTGCGACCCGTGGTGCCGGAGATGTTCCAGCACTTCTCACTGGCCATCAACCAGGCGTGGGCGGCGCGGGGGTTGCCGGGCACGCCATTGGCGCAATACCTGGGCGTGGATTTCGATATTGTCTCTTCCACGCTGACCTTGGATCCCTATTGGGATGCGGAGTATCGGGCGGGGCGCATTGGGGCCGAGGAACTGGAGCAGATCGCGCGTTCCCAGAACAACGTGGTGCAGACCAGTGAAATTGTGCTTCGGGCCGTGAAGCCGTCCGCTGCTCCGGCGCTCGAACGGGTCTCCATGCGCTGGGAGGGCTCGCAGTTTGTCTATCACAGCCTTGCGCACGTGAACCGGCAGATCTGTCTGGGGCTGTTGAAGTCAGGGCGCGTGGATCTCAGTCTGATTCCCTACGAACCCGACCAATTCGACGGCGCCGCTACTATGGCCTTCGCGCCCCTGGCGGCCTGCGTGAAGAAGGCACTTCCGGGCGCCGCCTCGGTGCATGTGCGGCATCAGTGGCCTCCCCATTTCGAACCTCCTGCCGAGGGCGCCTGGGTGATGATCCAGCCTTGGGAGTTCGGTGGCATTCCGGCGCAGTGGGTTCCGCCCATGCGCGATCTGGTCGACGAGATCTGGGTGCCGACGCACTGGGTGAAGGATTGCTACGTGAAGAGCGGCATTCCGGCAGAAAAGGTGGCGGTGGTGCCCAATGGCGTCGATACGACGCTGTTCACGCCCTTGGGGGATCGCTTTCCCCTGCGGACGTCCAAAGGATTCAAGTTCCTTTTCCTGGGCGGAACCATTTACCGCAAGGGCATCGATGTCCTGCTGGATGTCTACGCGAACACCTTCCGGGCTTCGGATGATGTCTGCCTGGTCATCAAGGGACAGGCGGGCATGACCTATCAGGGCACCGAACTGGACGCCAAGCTCGCGGAGATCGCCCAGGATTCTGATGCTCCCGAAATCGAATACCGCGTGGAAGCCATGGACGAGTCCACCCTCGTCTCGCTCTACCGGGCGTGCGACGCCTTCGTGCTGCCCTATCGCGGGGAAGGTTTCGGCCTTCCCATCGCCGAAGCCATGGCGAGCGGCCTTCCTGTGATCGTGACGGGGCGCGGGGCCGCCATGGATTTCGTGACCGAGGAATGGGCCTATCTCGTAAAGAGTGAGCCGCGATCCATCCCAACGGTGGATCAATTCCAGGCACCCCCATGTGGGTTCTGGCTCGAAGAGCCGGATCCGGATTCCCTGGCCGCCCATCTGCGGCGGGCGTTCGAGCATCCGGACGAGGCCCGGGAAAAAGGTCGGAAAGGCCGCGCCTATGCGATGGCGGAACTGGGTTGGGACAAGCCCGTGGAGAAGATCCTCGAACGGCTGCAGGTGCTGAGCCAGCGGGTTCCCTGCCGCCAGGGATTGACGGGATCTGCACCGGCGGAGATGACGCGCTGTCTCTTTCACATGCCTGCGGATCCCCATTCCATCCGATGGATCCAAGTGCTGCTGGCCTATGCGACCGCGTTCATGCCCGGCGATGCTGTCGCGCTAGGATTGAGGGCAGATCTTGCTTCGCACGATGAGCTTGGCCAGACCGTTGTTGGCGTCATGCAGAAAGCTGGCTACGAAAAATTTCCGGACGTCATGTTGCTGGAGGGCGATGACGAGATCCGGGAATGGGCTCAATCTGGTGGCGATGTCATTGACTTGGAAGACCGGGCTTCGTGGGAGGGCCATCCCCTGCTGGATCGCCTGGAGCGTTCGCTGCTTCTTTTCGAGAAGCGGTAATTGCTTCCGTGAAAAAGCGGAGGGCATCGTCTTCTTCGACGATGCCCTCCGCTTTTGCTCAAGAAGCCGTCTCTAGAACCGCATGATTCCCAGGATCTGGATGGCGTTGGCCTGTCCGTTTGTGGACTGGAACTGCCCGGTGACGAAGCGGCCTTCCAGGGAGAAGGTTCGGTTGAATCGGTAGCCGCCGCCCGCGGCGACGGAGACGCCGGACTGGTTCATGCTGGAGCCGTGCTCGGGGCTCACGTTCCACCACTGGTAGCCCAGGCCCATGGCCAGGAAGACGCCCTGCTGGCGCTGCTCGGTGTAGTAGACGTAATCGGCGCCGAGGCCCAGGTTCGAGATGGTGTTGCGCGAGAAGCTGTCGCCCACGGGGGCCCAGCCGCCCTGGTAGTAGGTGTAATCGACGCGCGGCCTCAGTTCGTGGCCGTTGCCGTAGTAGATGCCGAGCTGTCCGCCCACGGTGAGACCCAGGCGATGATCCACCGCCGAACCCAGATCGCCCAAGGGGATATTGCCCCCGGCGATGATGCCGTACTGCAGGTCCTGGGCCATGCCCTTGCTGGCGAAGGAAACGGCGATGGCTGCGGCGAGTAGGGAAATACGGAACTGTTTCATGTTCACTCCATGAGGACGACAGGTCCTTGAACAGATTAGCGCCAATGCAATCGAGGCCTAGATTGCCCAAAGTTCGCTAGCCAAGTGTCACCATTTCGTGAGCGGGTTCCCGAAGGCGGACGTGAGCCGCGGGATCAGGCCGGTGGCAGATGGAGGCTCAATCCTTCGGCGAAGCGGGCCTCGACGTGGAAAACGCGGCCGATGAGTTCGGGGGTGAGCACTTCGGCGGGCGCGCCCGAGGCCACAAGACGGCCCTGATCCAGCACCATCACCTGATCGAAACGCATGGCCTGGCGCAGATCGTGGAGGCTCACCAGCACGGTGGATCCCTGGGCGGCAAGATGTTGGGCCAAGGCCATTACCTCCAATGCATGGCGGGGATCCTGGTTGGAGGTGGGCTCGTCCCACAGCTGGATCGGCGCCCCCGTGGCCAGGGCTCGGGCCAGAAAGACGCGCCGCCGTTCGCCGCCCGAGAGTTCCGTGACGGGCCGCTGTGCGAGATGGACGATATCCAGCGCCTCCAGCGCCTCATGGATGCACCGCATTCCGGTGCCTGTTTCGTCCTTCCAGGCGTGGCGGCCCTGGGCCACCACATCCCGCACGGGGAAGGCGAACTCGACCGGGCTTTCCTGGGGAAGCCATGCCAGGGTGCGGCCGCGCACCAGGAACGGGATTCTAGACAACAACTGTCCATTCCATGAAACACGGCCTTCGCCGTGCAGCAGTCCCGCGAGCACCTGCAACAGCGTGGATTTCCCTGCGCCGTTCGGTCCCACCAACGCCACGGTGCGGCCTGGCGTCAGGCTGAAGCTGACATCACGCAGCCGCGAGCCCAGCGTGAGGCCCTGGCAGGCGAGAGCCGCGGCGCCACGGACGGTACCTGGATCGCTCATGCCGGTTGCCTCCGCAGCAGCCAAAGCAGGAAGGGCGCGCCCGCCAGGGCCGTCACGACGCCCAGCCTCATGCCGCCAGACAAAAAGCGTGTCGGCAGATCGCAGAGCAGCACCAGGGCAGCGCCGCCCAGCATGGACAGCGGCAGCAATCGCCGGTGGTCGGGGCCGAAAGCCAGGCGCAGCAGGTGCGGCACGACCAGGCCGACGAAGCCCACGATGCCGCCCACGGCGGTCGCCAGCGCCGTGAGGATGGTCGACAGGATCACCAGCCGCCAGCGCAGCTTTGCTACATCCACGCCCAGGCTCTGCGCGCCCGCTTCGCCCAGGCAGAACAGATTGAGTTCGCGTCCCAGCGGCAGCAGCATCAGGCAACCCAGCACCACGCCGGGAAGGCCCATGGCCACGTGTTCCCAGGTGCGGTTCTCCAGGCCGCCCATCAGCCAGAAGAGGATCTGTCCGCTCACCTGGAAGCTGCCCGCGGATAGGCACAGCAGAAAGCTGGTGCCGGCGCCGAACAAGGCGTTCAGCGCTACGCCCGAGAGCAGCAGATGCTCAAGGCTCGCGCCGCGCCGCGCGAGCAACATCACGGCGCCGGTGGCCAGGAACGCGCCCAGGATGGAAGCTGCGGGAACGGTCCAGATCGCATGGGCCAGAAGGCCGCCGCAGCAGGAGGCTCCCAGGGCCAGCACCGCCACGGCGCCGAGCGCACCGCCGGAGCTGACGCCCAGCAGGCCGGGGCTGGCCAAGGGGTTGCGGAAGAAGGCCTGCATGACGACGCCGGAAGCACCCAGCCCCGCGCCCACGGCGATGCCCACCAGGGTTCGCGGCAGGCGGATATCCCAGAGGATGGTGGAGGCGAGATCATCCGATCGGTGCACCAGGGCGCGCAGCACCTCGGAAAGGCGCAGGTTCGAATCCCCCAGGGCCAGCGAGGCCATCGTCGCCAAGCCCAGCAGCAGCGCGAGCGCAGCCAGAGGGATCGGAGTCCGGGAAAGGAAGCCGCGTTTCATCGGAAGCGCTCGGGATGCAGGGCCCGGGCCACCCACTCGTAGGCGTCCAGCCGGGCGTGGCTGGTGGCGGCCATCAGCGCATCGGGAATCACCACCATGCGTCCCTGCTTGAAGGCGGGCAGGAGCTTGTATGGAAGCATTTTGGACAGTCGCTGTCGAAGATCCTGGCTGGGCTGGCCCGGCACCACCAGCACTTCCGCGTTCCAGGTCAGCACGCGTTCGCTGGGCGTCGGCACATGACCGCGCAGACCCGCTTCCGCTGCCACGTTCACGGCGCCAGCGTGATCGCAGATGTCCTGGAACGTGGTGCCAGAACCGGCGGTGAATGGATAGAAGCCCACGGCCAGCACGCGCGTGGCTCGAACGCCTTTCAGGCGCACAGCAAGCGCGTCGACACGCGCTTGCCACTGGTGGATGAGTTCCTCCGCGCGCTTCTCGCGGCCCAGTGCCGAGGCGATGCGCCGCGTGGTGGCGTAGAGATCGGACAGGCTATCGAACTGATCCACCTTCAGCACCCGGACGTGGGCACGTTCGAGCAGGGCCACGGTAGAGGCCTGCGTGTAGCTGGCGACCAGCACGAGGTCGGGACGGAAGCGCAGGATGTCCTCCGCCTCCCCGTTGGTCAGGCAGGGAAAGCGCTTCGCTTGCTGCGCGTAGGGGCTGAATTCGGGATCGCGCGCCAAGTGGCTGAGAGCTGCGATCTGGCTGGGGGGCGCCAGCGCCATCAGCAGATCGTCGGTGCCGACGGTCTGGCTGACGACGCGCGTCGGCGCTGCGGCCATCAGGCCCGTTCCCATCAGGGCGATGGCCAGAAGGCGCAGAATCCGGTGACCGAGGGTTCGCATGCTAGAAACGATACGTCGCTTCGAGGCTGACCGTGGGGCCGGACGAAGGGAATATCGGGATCAGGTAGGCGTCGTTCTTGCGCAGCATCCGCCCCTGAAGCCATTCCTCGCGGGTCCATTCCTTTTGGGCCAGGTGCTCGCCGCGCAGTGTGAGCGTCAAGGGCTTGCCCGGCGCGATGTCGGGCGTCCAGGCCACGGCGAGAGCCACATCGTTGAAGTGGGTCTTCGCGCCTGCCACGCCGGAGAAATCGTCGAAGTACTGGTAGCTGGATCCCACGTAAGACCAGCGGCCCTGCACGCGCCAATCGCCCATCGTCGCGCTGGCGCGCAGCCCGCCCGTGAAGAATGGCCGACCCGTCGCTCCGCCAGTGGTGAGCTGCGCGGCTTCCGGCTGGCTTTCGTTGCGCGCTTCCTGGCTGCGCGCGAAGCCCTCCAGCCGCCATCCCGCGCCCGCGTAGGCCAGGCTGCCCTCGATGCCCTGGATGCGCAGGTTCCTGCCGTTGGCGTAGCGTCCCGACCATCCACCGAGATCCATCCAGTAGAGCACCCGGTCGTAGCGCGTGCGGGATGCCTCCAGTTTCGCGCTCCAGGGGCCGCGCTCGAAGCTCGCCCCCGCCTGGGCCGTCTGGCTGGTCTCGTTCTCCAGGCCCGGCGCGTTGGGATATCGGGAGGCGTTGTAGGTCAGGTCGTAGAGGGAAGGCGCGTTGTAGCTGGTGCCGTTCGAGACGTAGACGCGCAGGCCCGAAGCGCTCAGCCAGTTGAGGCCCGCCTTGTAGACGAAGCGGTTTGAATCGCGCCGGGGCAGATTCGCGCCGGAGGCGGTGATATCGATGGCGTCCTGTTGGTAGCGGCCGCTGACCACGGCGCGCAATCCAAGCTCGGATTCGTAGGCCAGTTCCAGCGCGGCGGCGTTGTGGCTGGCGTGGGCGGTGACCGGTTCGGTGTAGGAGGCGCTGGAACCCGGGGCCTGGCCCACGAGTTCTGCGCTGTGATCCAGCAGCAGGTTCGCCTGGAAGCCCTGGATGGGCGTCCAGGTCAGCGATGCGACGCCTTGGTTGCGCTGGCCCTGGAAGCGGTCGGAAGCATCGCCGACGTTGGATCCGGGCTCCGCGCGATGTTGGGAAACGTGGCCGAAGCTGGTTTCCAGCAGCCACGTTTTGCCAAACGTCTGGCGATAGGAGCCGATGGCATCCTCGTCGCGCAGCGCATTCTCGCGCGTGGGATCGAAGATCCGCACGCTCGTATAGTTGCTGTCGTATCCGCTGGCAAAGGGCAGGGGCGTGCCGCGGTAGTGGTTGCGGTAGGTGGCCGTCAGCAGCCCATCTTCGCCGATCTTCTGTCCCAGGCTCAGGTTGCTGCTCACGCTGCGGAAGGAATCATTGGCCGCGATGGACTGGGCTTCCCGGCTGGTGGCCAAGCCGGCGCGGAGCCAGCCGCCGTCCCAGCCGTAGGCGGGATCGAACGCCGCGCGGCCCAGATCATGGCTTCCACCGGCGATGGAGGCACTGCCCGAAAAGCCCGCCTTGGCTGCGCCGGCGCTGCTAAGGCTTACCACGCCGCCGTGCGTGTCCGCGCCGTAGCGCGTGCTGGCGGGACCCTGCAGGATTTCCACGCGATCGATGCCGCCCAGGGAGAAATCCGAAAAGCTGGGGCTGAGGCTGGAGGGATCCGTGATGCGGATGCCATCCAGAAGCACGACCACGTCACCGGCGCGGGATGCGCCGAGGTACAGGCTGGAAAGGGATCCGGGGCCGCCGTAGGCCTGGATCTGTCCGGGCAGCAGATCCGGCAGCAGCTGATCCAGGCTCTGGGCGCCGCTCTGACGGATGGCTTCGGCGTCCAGCACCTTCACGGGGTGCGGCGTACGGACGGCATCCACGGGCGTTGCTTCGGCGGTGACCGTCACCGTGGCGGAAGCTTCCACCGGCATCCTGGGGGTTTCGAGTGCCGCTTCGGACGCGCCCAGCGCACCGCCCAGGACCAGAAGGAAAGAGATTCGCGAAATGCCCATCATGCCTCCACGCATGAGGCCGGGGATGGATGGACGAAGCCCGAGGAGAGCCGCATCCCCCGCTCCCTCGGCGGGGTTGGATGGACTGGACCGGTCTCCGGGCTCGCGCGCGACAAGTGATTTTGGGCACTTCCGTCACCTTCCCAAAGCAGCGCTTCAGTGGTTCCGGCGAGGTCTCCCACTCCTGGCGGAGCGGGGCGCATACCGTTGCGGGGCAGCGCAGGATTCGCACCTGCTTCCCGTGCATCCAGCACGTGATTGAAATATCAGGCTCCCATGGGGTTCGGAACGAATCAATCACGAATCAATGTGGAATCGTCAGGAACCGCCTGCCGGGGTTTGTCAAGCCTTGACGGCAGATGGAAGAAACATTCACAAGGGGCCAGGGGGCCGATGGGGACTTGCTTTGCTTGTGAGCTCGCGGCTGGCGTGAGGTCCGTGACTGGGCTAGACTGTCCCTCTCACGATCGGCCTCAACCCAACGAGGGACAGGGGCTTCAAACCTTGAAGCACCCGGACGGGAACGGGTTTCCCGTCTAACCAATAGGGAACAACGCGAATCGCGCTGGCCGGCATTTGAATAGAAATGGAGTCCCCATGGAGATCCTCCTCATCGAGAACGTTGCCAATTTGGGCATCCGCGGCGATGTCGTTAACGTCAAGGACGGCTACGCCCGTAACTTCCTGCTGCCCCGCAAGAAGGCTCTGCCCGTCACGGCTGGCAACAAGCGCCAGATCGAGCTGGAGAAGGAGCGCAACCTGAAGCTGCGCGCCAAGGAACTGGCCGACGCTCAGGAGCTGAAGGCCAAGCTGGAAGCCGTCAGCCTGACCACTGCCCGCAAGTCCGGCGAGAGCGGCCACCTGTTCGGTTCCGTCACCAACGGCGACGTGACTGAGCTCCTGAAGGCGAAGGGTTTCGAAATCGAGAAGCAGTCCATTGCCTTGCCTCACATCAAGGACCTGGGCGCCTACAGCGTCGAGATTCGTCTCTACACCGGCGTCATTGCCAAACTGAACATCGAGGTCACCGCGCTGGCCGCCGAATAGCCCTGCGCGCCCTCAACCTACGGAAAGGAACCCCATGAGCAAGACTGAAAAGCCCGCAACCCTCGGCATCCCCGAGCTGTCCGCCAGCCTGGCCGAGTCCTACGACCTGACCAAGGCCCGCTCCAAGGCCCTGCTCGACAGCCTGCGCGACGAGATCGTCCAGACCCTGCTTGCCGGCAACCGTGTGAACATCTTCGGCCTGGGCACCTTCGAAGTCCGCGCAACCAAGGAAAAGACCGGCCGCAACCCCAAGACCGGCGAAAAGATCCAGATCCCCGCCGGCCGCAAGGTCGTCTTCAAGGTCTCCAAGGGCCTGAAGGATCAGTTGTAAATCGTTCCTTTACCGGAATGCAGAAGGCCGCCGCGAGGCGGCCTTCGTTGTAGTTTGGACATTTGTGCAAACCTCTGCACAGTCGCTGTACACATTTGCTTGGGCTTTGAGCTGGACTGGCAAGAACTCCCCGACGCCATGGCGTGCCCAGTGGCCACCTGGTACCCGACGCCTCCCTTGAGGATGAGCAGCGCTGGGGCGAATACCTGGATTGGTTGGTGCAGTGGCTAATCAAGATGGACAAAGTGCTCCGTCCCGTCGTGAAGGCACTGCCATGAGCAAAGGGGGGCAGCCATCCTGGGTGCCTTACCAGATCTCGACCATCTTCGGCTAAAATTATCAAGCGCACCCTTTTCAATACTTTGTTGTCCAAGTGAAGAACGCCCGGCTCCTTTCACCCCCGCACGGCCCATTCCATGACCCATCATCCTGACCAAACCCTGATCTACCACATCACGGATGTTGAAAATCTACCCGGCATCATTGCCGCGGGGGGACTGCGCTCGGATGCCGAAATGGCGCAGGAGGATCCGGAGCTAATCGGCTATGAACACATCAAGCTGCGACGCCTGACTCAGATCCAGATCGACTGCTGCGATGGACGGTTCGTTGGTCAATTCGTTCCGTTCTATTTCTGCCCGCGTTCACCCATGCTCTTCACTGTCAACAAAGGCAATACCGGGCGTCCGCTAGGCTGTCAGAGGACGATCGTGCACCTAGTCAGCACTATCGCTGTCGGAATCCGCCAAGGCAGACTCTGGGCCATCAGCGATGGGAACGCTGGGGCCTTCCATACAACTTTTTCCAGCGATTTGACTGCACTAGAAGATCTCGACTGGAGTGCGATCCGAAGCACTCATTGGCAAGGACAAACCTATCAAAAATCAGCCGAATTTCTGGTGGCGGATTTCTTCCCGTGGACCGGTTTCCAAGCCATTGGCTGCTACAATGCAGCGTTAGTCGACCGAGTGCAGGATATGCTGGCTCAGACTCCTCACCATCCAGAAGTGAACGTCAAACCAGGCTGGTACTACTGAACATGTTTGAGACGACGCAAGGGAATCTATTAGATGCGCCTGTCGAGGCGCTGGTGAATACCGTCAACACGGCCGGCATCATGGGCAAGGGCATTGCACTGCAGTTTAAACAGGCCTATCCCGAGATGTTCCGTGCGTACCAAAAAGCCTGTAAGGCAGGTGAGGTACAGTTGGGCAGGATGCACGTGCACGATCTGGGTGGCCTGCTCGGAGGACCGCGCTGGATCATCAATTTCCCCACCAAGGGCCACTGGCGATCCAGAAGTCGCTTGGAGGATATTGATTCAGGGCTGCGCAGCTTGGTCGATACCATCCAGCGCCTGCAGATCCGTTCCATCGCCCTGCCCCCCCTGGGTTGCGGACATGGCGGCCTAGACTGGGCCGAGGTGCGCCCCCGCATCGAATCGACACTGGGTGGTTTGTCCGGGGTTCGCGTGTTGGTGTTTGCGCCCGGCGCCCCCCCAGCCGCGGCCTCCATGCCGAACCGGACCGAACGACCTCGGATGACCGAGGGTCGTGCAGCGTTGATCGTGCTGATGGAAAGGTACCTGAGGGGACTGCTCGACCCTTATGTGAGCCTGCTGGAAATTCACAAGTTGATGTATTTTCTTCAGGCCGCCGGACAGCCTTTACGCCTACGCTACGAGGCTCGGGATTTCGGTCCCTATGCCACCAATCTGCGCCAGGTATTGATCTGCCTCGAGAGCCACTACACGCAAGGCTACGGCGATGGCCACGACCAGCCTACGAAGCCCCTCGAACTCCTTCCTGGGGCGGCGAAGGAGGCGCAGGATTTCCTACAGGCAGACGATCCCATCCAAACCCGTCTGGAGCGTGTCGCGAAATTGATCGAGGGGTATGAAGATCCGGTCGGACTGGAACTGCTGAGCTCCACCCACTGGGTGATGGGCCACTTCCCCGAAGCCAGTGCATCCGCGGATGTCGCTGCTGGGGCCGTTCATGATTGGAATCCCCGCAAGCAGAGGCTGTTCAAGCCCGAGCAGGTGAGACGGGCATGGCATCACCTGGTGGACCGGCAATGGGTCAACCATGCTGCGATCGTGTAGCGCCCCAACCCTTCGTTCAGGGATCTGCGCGAGGGTTCGTGGATGGCCCCGCCCGCACCCCTAACCGAAGATAGGGCCGGCGCGAAGCCCTGAAGCACGAAGCGATGAGCCAAGGTCTCCAAGGGCCTGAAGGATCAGTTGTAGTTCGTTCCTTAATCCGGAACGCAGAAGGCCGCCGCAAGGCGGCCTTCGTTGTAGAGGGGCAGACGAGCGGCCTGCAAGGGTGTCTTCACCATTCGCCGTGAGGCGAATAGGGCCGCATCGTTTCATTCGATGCGGCCCTATTCCGTCGTATCCGTTCAGCGATGTCTGTCCAGGTGTATCAGCCCAGCAGGCCGAGCACCTTTTCCAGGCGGGCTTCCTTTTCCGCGAGCTGCTGGCGCTGAGCCTCGACGGCTTCGGCAGGTGCCTTGGCAAGAAAACCCTCGTTGGACAGTCGCTGTCGCAATCCTTCCAGTGATTTGCTCAAGACGTCGCGTTCCTTCTCCAGCTTGGCGCGCTCGGCGGCGGGATCCTTGAGGCCCGCCAGTTCCACGGCCACCATGCCGCCGCCGACGATGGAGACAGAGCGGGTGGGCGTGGCGAGATCGCCCTCGGTGAAGGCGATGGATTCCAGCTTGGCCAAGGACTTCAGGGCCTCAGTGAAGGGCTCCAACTCCGTCAGGGTCGTGAGCGCGGGCACGCGCTTCGCGGGATCCACGCCGTTCTCGGCCTTCATGCGCAGGATGCTGCTGAGGGCTTCCTGGAAGATGGGCACCAGCGCCGGATCGCCACCTTCGACCTTCAGCAGCGGATCGTCCATGGGCCAGGCGCGCGCCGCCAGCAACTCGGGTTCGCCCGCCTTCAGGCGGCCCAGCATCATGGCTTCGTGGATCTCTTCGGTCACGAAGGGGACAAGCGGATGCAGGGCGCGCAGCAGGATATCCAGGAAGTGCAGGATCGCGGCTTTCTGCCCCTTGGTGCCATGTTGCAAATGGACCTTGGCCAGCTCGATGTAGGTGGCGCAAAAATCGTCCCAGACCAGGTGGTAGAGGATCTCGGCGGCCTCGTGGAAGCGGAAGGCTTCGATGGCGTCCGTGGTCTTCTGCAGATCCTCGCGCAGGCGGCGGATCATCCAGTATTCGGCTTCGCCCAGTTCGGGTTCGACATCCAGTGTCACATCCGGTTCGATGCTCATCTGCACGAAGCGGGCGGCATTCCACAGCTTGTTGCAGAAGTTGCGCGAAGCCTCCAGGCGCGAACGCGACATCGAGATATCCGTGCCGGGCGCCGCCATGATGGCCAGCGAGAAGCGCAGTGCATCCGTACCGAACTCGTCCATCGTGGTGATGGGGTCGATGACGTTGCCCTTGGTTTTGGACATCTTCTGTCCATGCTCGTCGCGCACCAGGGAGTTGAAGTAGACGGCCTTGAAGGGCACGTCGTCCATCCAGGTGAGCCCGGACATCACCATGCGCGCGACCCAGAAGAACAGGATGTCGTAGCCCGTGATCAGCACATCGGTGGGGTAGTAGCGCTTCAGGTCCGGTGTCTCGTCGGGCCAGCCGAAGACGCTGAAGGGCCACAGGGCGGAGGAGAACCAGGTGTCCAGCGTGTCCGGATCCTGGGTCAGCTTGGTGGATCCGCATTTCTCACAGGCGGCAGGTGCATCCATCTCCACGTGCAGATGGCCGCAGGCGTCGCAGGTGAAGGCCGGGATGCGATGGCCCCAGACCAGCTGGC
>Ga0116170_10002902_pt1 | contig 16252 bp, 8 predicted proteins | sample AD_JPNHW1_MetaG_FD_89797 | JGI IMG/M metagenome (GOLD analysis project Ga0116170, IMG submission 89797) | Active sludge microbial communities of municipal wastewater-treating anaerobic digesters from Japan - AD_JPNHW1_MetaG | ecosystem: Engineered > Bioreactor > Anaerobic > Digestate | place...
CAGAAGCCATCCCCACCCCCTGATCCACTGGAGGTAGTCTGCTTTGCTTTGATTTAATGGCCAACTAAGTTAGCGCATATGGGGCGGCGGGGTTTGGCGGCGGTACATCTGGTTTCTCACGGCGCGCCGGGCACGTTGAAATTAGGGCGTAATTGCCTTACAGAAAAGAATATTTTCGATCACCATGCTGACCTGCGGGTAATTGGTCATGCGCTGAACTCCAAGGGCGACCTCTTGATTTACGGTTGTGATGTCGCGAGGGGAGGAACAGGTAAAGCCTTGGTAAGGCAAATTTCGGCACTTGCGCAGGTCAATGTCGCCGCCTCGACGAATTCAACAGGTTCAGCCGCCATGGGCGGGGATTGGGTATTGGAATTTAAGGCAGGTTCAGTCGCGGAATCCGTGCTGACGAAGGCATTCGCTTCATCAGAGTATGCCCATACCTTAGCGATCAATCCGGTCAACATCCTGGGTGCTCTTGGGGCTTCCACCAACGTCTATCTTGGAGACAGCTACGTTGATAGTAGTGGCAACATCTACATCACCGGAACTTTGGATGGCAGCGTGGATTTTGATCCAGGTCCCGGCACGACGACGCTTACCAAAACCAGTGCAAATTCATCCGGGGATATTTTTGTCGCCAAGTACAACTCCGATGGAAATTTGCTTTGGGCGAAAAATATGGGTGGTGATGCAGGTCATGCTGCGTATGGTCCTTGGAGCAGCTCGATTGTCGTCGACGTTTCCGGAGGAGTCTATGTTGGCGGAAGCTTTATGGGCACGGTGGATTTTGATCCCGGCGCTGGTACTGCAAGCCTCACCGCAATATATGGGAATTCAGACGGTTTCATTCTCAAGCTCGACAGCAGTGGCAACTACCTGTGGTCCAAAGCAGTCGCAGGTCCAGCGAGCCAGACGGTCGATTCCTTGGCTGTGGATCACAGCGGTAATCTTCTGGTCGGCGGGTCGCACTATTACGCTACTTCGACCATTGCCGGGACGACGATGGTCGGGGGCAGTGGCAAAAATCTATTCATTGCACAGTTCACTGCCGCAGGGACATTGAACTGGGTTAAATCTGCGAATGGTTCCACCGGGGACCCATCCTTCGCAGGTCTGGCGGTTGACAGCAGCAACAACGTCTATGCTGTGGGATCCCTATTTGGGCTGAATTTCGACCCGGGTGCTACGGATACGACACTGACATCGAGCTACCCAAGTACTTATCAGGATGGATTCATTTGGAAGCTCACTAGCGCGGGCGGCTTTTCATTTGCAAAAAGTTTTCACACCGTTTCAGGCGGCACCTTGGCCACCAATTATCCGACGGGGATTGCTATTGATACCTCGGACAACCTTTGGGTTTTAGGCGGCTTTATTGGAACCGTTGATTTTGATCCGAGCGCCGGAGGCGTTCTCAATAAAGCTTCCACGGGTGCTTTTGACAGTTATTTGGTCAAGCTGACCAGCGCGGGAGTCTACCAAAGTGTCTCTACGTGGGGTAGTGCATCTACCAATGACTCGGTGATTGCAACTGCTATTACCCTTGATGCGAGCAATAATATCTATTTGGCCGGTTATTTCGGTGCCCGCAATGTTGCTGTTTCTAGCACAGTAGATTTTGATCCGGGCGCCGGTATCTACAACCTTACGGACACGCAATGGGGTAGTAATTTTTATCTAAAGCTAGATAATACGGCTGCTTTTAAATGGGCACGTGTCGTGGATGGCGAGGATGGGGCAGCACCCAAGACGAGGATGATTCCTGTCACTAATGGTGTAGTGGTCGTAGGTGCCATGTGGAGTGGGGAGGGAGATGCTGATCCGGGCACTGGAGTCGCGACGGTGACATGCTCTCTGCTCGTGGATCCATGGTCGCACGCTCTCTTTTTTGCCACGTGGGATACGGATGCGACCGCGCTTGGGGCAACCGCACCTGCCCCCACGGTCTCGGCGGTTACCTCTTCAACCACCGATGGTGCTTATAATCTCGGCGATGCGATTACGATCACGGTGACGTTCAACCAAGCGGTCACAGTCACTGGGACGCCGCAACTGACGTTGGAAACCGGCGCGACAGATCGTGTTGTCAACTATGCCAGTGGTAGTGGCACAAACACATTGACCTTTAACTATACGGTTCAGGCGGGCGACACGTCGGCTGATCTCGATTGTGTTTCGACCAGTGCACTCGCGCTTAATGGTGGCACCATCGCAAATTCGGACGGTACCAATGCCACGCTTACGCTGGCGGCACCCGGTGCAGCCGGCTCGCTGGGTGCGAACAAGGCACTCGTGATCGATACGACGGCTCCGTCGATAGCGATTGGTTCGCCTTCGGCTTCGTCAGTCATCAGTGGAGGTGCCAGCACGGTGACCTACACCGTAACCTACGCCGACGCCAACTTCAGTGCTTCGACCTTGGCTACGGGCAATATCACCCTCAATGCAACAGGCACCGCCGGTGCCACTTTGGGCGTGAGTGGGACGGGGCTGACGCGGACAGTAACACTGAGCGGTATCACTGGCGGTGGCACTCTTGGCATCACCATTGCGGCAGGCACCGCGACGGATACTGCTGGCAACACGACGGCGTCGGCAACGAGCGCAACCTTCACCGCCATCGAACCCGCTCCCACTGTCACCACGCAAGCTGTCTCCGCCATAGCTACAACAACGGCGACCGGCAATGGCAACATCACGAACACTGGCGGCGCTATCTCCACGGCGCGCGGCGTTATTTTCTGGACTTACAACAACACCGATCAGGCGGTCGGCGACAGCGGAACGACCAGCATCACCGAAGCCGGCAGCTTCGCCACTGGCGCATTCACCGCATCATTGACCGGTCTTTCCGTGAACGCCCATTACAACGCCCGGGCTTATGCAACTTCGCCCAATGGCACCGGCTACGGCGCACGCGTGGCGTTCTGGACTCTGGCCAATGTACCGTCAGCCCCGACGGTCAATGCTCCCACCGCTACAACGCTGAATATTGCAGTCAATGCCAACGGCAATCCTGCTTCCACTGAATTCTGTATCCAGGAAACGGTTACTGGCAAATATGTTCAAGCGGATGGCTCGCTGGGCGCGGGGCCGGTCTGGCAGAACGCCACCACTTGGGGCACGAAGACCGTGACCGGGCTAACCACCGGCTCCACCTATACATTTCAGGTGAAATCGCGTAATGGCAGTTCAACTGAAACAGCCTACAGCGTGACGACGTCGGGCGTGCCGGCAGCAGCCCCCACCGTCACGAGTCTTGTCGCAAGCGGCGCCTCCACGACCGGTGCGACTGTGAACGGAACTGTCTACGCCAACGGCGCTGATGCCACTGCCACCTTCGAATACGGGCTGACCACCGGTTACGGCACCAGCGTGGCTGCCACTCCCGGCACGGTGCTCACGGGTGCTGGCAGCACGTCAGTTTCAGCCACCCTGAGCGGCTTGGCTCCGAACACGGTTTATCATTTTCGGGCAAAGGGGGTGAACTCTCGCGGCACTACCAATGGCAGCGACCTGACCTTCACCACCGTCCCCGGTTTGCCTACCAGTGTTACCGCTACACCAGGTGATGCCAACGCTTCAGTTGCCTTCACTGCGCCGGCAGGGGCTGCGACCATCACCAGCTACACCGTGACGTCCAACCCCGGCAGTTTCACGAAAACTGGCTCGGCTAGCCCTTTGACGGTGACGGGGCTGACCAATGGCACGACCTATATTTTTACGGTGACAGCCACGAATGCTGCGGGAACTGGGTCGGCTTCGGCTGCTTCGAATAGCGTGACGCCGAAGGCGCCTCAAACCATCAGCTTTACCAATCCTGGCGCGCAGAATTTCGGTACCACCCCGACGCTGACGGCCACCGCGAGCTCTGGTCTGACGCCGACCTTCACTTCGAGCACGACCAGTGTTTGCACGATCACGAGTGGCGGCGCACTGACGTTTGTGACGGCTGGTACCTGCACGATCAATGCGGATCAGGCCGGTAATTCGGTCTATGGTGCAGCTACCACGGTCAGTCAGAACTTTGTGGTTAATGCCGTGGTCCCTGGCGCGCCGACGATCGGCAGTGCAACCGCAGGCAACGATCAGGCGATGGTGAGTTTCACGGCACCGAGCACCACGGGCGGCAGCGCGATCACTGGGTATACGGTGACGTCCAGCCCCGGTGGGCTGACTGCCACAGGCACCGCGAGCCCGCTAAGGGTGACGGGTCTGACCAATGGGACGGCCTACACCTTTACGGTGACGGCAAACAATAGCGTTGGAACGGGTGCGGCCTCGGCTGCTTCGAACAGCGTGACGCCAGCCGCGACCGTTCCTGATGCACCGACGATCAGCATGGCCAAAGCGGGCAACGGTATTGCGTCCATCGTGTTCTCGGCTCCATATCATGGTGGCAGCGCGATCACGGGATATACGGTGACGTCGAATCCCGAAGGCATTACAGGAACAGGCACCGCCAGTCCCGTTGTGGTTAACGGATTAAAGAACGGCGTGGCTTATACGTTCACGGTCACGGCTACGAACAACATCGGCACGAGTTCGGCGTCTTCCGCTTCGGACTTCGTTATCCCAAGCCCTGGCGGCCAGATGCTCATCATTCACGATGCAGCGATGGGCAGCACGGAAACGGACATTGTTTCCCATTTGAGCGCCCAGGCCTTCTATGGCAATGGCCAGACGGTCACGGCTTTTACCGGCCAGCCGGCGATTTTGGATGGCTACAACCAGATTTGGGATGTGCGCTTTGAGGATGTGGATGCCCTTACCAGCTCCGAGCAGACGGCGTACTTGGCATTCCTGAAGCAGGGAGGTCAGTTGTTCCTGGTGGGTGGACCTCTCGGTGGCGCGCGGGATGCTTCGCTGGTGCAGTTGATCAGCAACGCCGGCGGAGGAACGCTCACGCTGGCCGCGCCTGGGAACCAGACGCAAACACTTCAATCGCCTTTCACTGGGCCTATCGCCCTGGCGAACCTCACGTATAACGGGGCTTCGGGCGCCTCGGATCTGGGTCATGGCGCGTCCATCATGAATGATGGAACGGTGTCTTCGGCGGTGGTCTGGGCGCCGGGCACCTTGAGTCTTGCGCCTGCGGGCGGACTGATCGCGGTGTTCAATGCGGATTTCATGCAGAGTGCGGCGGATGCATCTTCCAAGGCCTTCCTCGCCAATCTTGTGAATGACATGACGCACACGGGTCAGTTGTCACCCACGGTTCTGAGCGTGGATGTGCCGAGTGCAGGCAACTACAAAGCGGGTTCCGTCCTCACCTTCACGGTTCACACCAGTGCGCTCGTGAACGTTACTGGCGTTCCTGCCCTGCCTTTGACCCTGGGTGGAAAGTCGGCGGCTGGATCCTATGCCAGCGGCAGTGGTTCAGACGCTCTGGTCTTCACCTATACCGTGAAGGCTGGCGACAACGGTGTGCTCACACTGGGTTCCGCCTTGGACCTCACCTCTGGAGCCAGCGTTCGGGATGCTGATGGTTTCCCAGCCCGCGTCATGCTGAACAATATCGGCATCACCACCGGCGTCATCGTGGATGCTGTTGCGCCTGTGGCTCCCATCGTCTCCTCGATTTCCGGCGCCACCGTGACCGGCACGGCCGAAGCCAACAGCACCGTGAGCATCTACCTGGGGTCGACATTGCTGGGCACGGCGATCGCGGATGCGAGCGGCAATTGGACCTACACGTTGCCCATGAACGATACAGGCACCTTGACGGTTACGGCGACGGATGCTGCGGGGAACACGGGCGGATCTTCTGCCGGAACAACCGTGGATACGCTGGTTCCCGTGGCTCACGACGCAAGCGCAACGGTGGACCACGACAGTGTGGATAACGTGATTGCGCTGGATATTACGAATGCGGCGACGAGCGTTTCCCTTACCAGCGCCGCTTCCCATGGCACTGCGACGGTTCATGGCTTGAACATCACCTACACGCCGGCCACGGGCTACTGGGGTGCGGATAGCTTTACCTACACCGCCTCCAACGCCAATGGCACGTCGAGCGCTGCGAAGGTGAACATCACCGTCAAAGCGAACCAGCCGCCGAGCCTTACCGTGGATGCGCTATCCGATGGTGCCACCACGTCTTCCGTGCTGTTGACCGTTGCGGGTTCGGTCAGCACGACCAACGGCCTGCATTCTCTGGCCGTGGACGGCGCTCCGGTGACCGTGCTTTCGAATGGCCGGTTCAGTTACCCGGCGCGTTTGAAAGCGGGGCCGAACACGATCACGTTGGTCGCCACGGACAAGGCGGGACTCACCACGACGGTTACACGAACGATCACCTTGGATATGACCGCGCCAACGCTGACCCTGAATGCTCCCGTGGATGGCGCTGTGTTCCTGGCAACGCCCCAGACCGCCTCTGGTTCGGTGGCGGTGGCTCCAAACACGGAGAACTCCGATAGCGTGGCTTCCGTCACCTATGTGGTGAATGGTGGAACAAGTCAGAACGCGACCCTGGCTGATGGTGCTTTCAGCTTCCCCATGGATTTGGTTGCTGGTTGCAACACGTTGGAAGTAACCGCCACGACAACGGCAGGCAAGACAGCGAAGGTCTTCCGAACGGTGACTCTGAGTTCCGGCGAATCGGCGCTGACTGTGACGGATCCCGCGCACGATCTGCTGTTGACAGCCAATAGTTACACCTTGAGAGGTATGGTGGTTACGACTGCGCCACCGGTCACCCTTCGTATTCAGGTGGGAGGACAGACATACACTCCTCTGTGGAATCCATCGGCTGCACCGATGGTTGCCGGCGGGGCTGATGTCGCGCAAAACATGACGACGGGAACCTTCGAACAACTGATCCCGCTGGATGCTTTGCAGACCTGGGCCGCTGTGGTCACGGCAACGGACGCGCAGAACCGCACTGAAACAGTGGTCCGCAATCTGGTGACTGCTTCCAGTAATTCGGCGGCCCTCTACACGATGGCCGATGCCCTGAGAGCGCTTCAGATCGCCAATGGCTTGATCACGGCCACCGCCGAGGATCTGGCGAAGTACGATCTGGCGCCACGTGTTGGCGGAGGCTCCTCGCCGGATGGCCTCATCAGCCTGGAGGACGCCACCCTGGTGCTGTGGCTGGCCTCTGGCCAGAGCCTGTGAGGTTGGAGATGGATATGAAATCGAGGCCCAACATGAACGAACGAATGATGAAGAAGTTGTTGATGGGCGGGGCTGGTGTGATCGGCCTACTGATGTTGGGTTGCACCGGTGGCAGTTCAAATACCAACAACGACGGGATTCCCGATCATCGTGCTCTGGCATCGGGGAGTTACCAGCTCGTGTTCTCGGTCGATGCCTCTGCTGCGCCATCGCCGGTGACCGGTCTGGAACTCACCGTGCAACTTCCCAAAGGAGTCACCGTGGCGACAGATGCTGATGGGAAGATCCTGGCCTCGGCGCTGTCTGTTGGGGGCGCTGTCAAAGGAACGAACCTGATCACGGGGCGTTATGTGGCGAGCAAGCAGCAGGCCGTTCTCAGCCTGAGTGCGGCCGCGACAACAAGCTGGACCGGCGAGTTTGCGAAACTGAATCTCGCCATTCCTGATGGCGTGAATCTGTCGGAGTACAGCTTTGCGACGACGGCCCAATCCAATTTCCTCGCTTACAAGGTCGTGGGCTTGAGCTCAACCCGTGAAATGGTGCCCCTCACGGACATGGCGAAAACCACCGTGAGCCTCAAGAAGCTCTGACGCCCATCGGTGTCCCCCCCCCCATTGACGCGGGCCGCAGGTATCCTGAGGCCCGCGTCAATGCGTTTGAGGGGCGGGGATGAAGAAGGCAATCCTGCGATGGGGGATTTGTCTGATGCTGGGGAGCTTCCTGTCGGCCCAGCCGATGGCGAACGCCCAGGGGGGCAAAGCTTGGCCCATCCTCACGCGCACGGGGGATCGGATCCTTGAGGGAGGCACGCCGTTCCGGTTCATGGGGCTGGCGACGCCCAATCTCCTGGCCAACGAGAACCAGTTGCTGCCGGACGCTTCGAACCACTTCCCTGATGAATTCGAGATCCGCGATCAGCTGGACGCGCTGCATCGCCTGGGATGTCGCGCCACGCGAACCTTTGCGCTCACCGTCGCCTGCCCACAGGATCGGCTGGGCGAAAAGGGCGGTGGTTCGGCCGTGCCCGCCTACATCAGCGGTCGCCGCCAGTACAACGAAGCCGCCTTCCAATGTCTGGATCGGGTCTTGGCGCTGGCGCGCGAATACGATGTCCGCGTCATCATCCCCTTCATCGCCTCGCAGTCCTTCCCCAATATTCGCGGGGTGGATGAATTCGCGCAGCTCTCGGGCAAGCCGGGCTCCAGCTTCTGGACCGATGAAGCGGTGAAGGCGGATTTCAAGTACCTGCTGGATTTCGTGCTGAACCGTCGCAACACGGTCAGCGGCGTGCGCTACAAGGACGACCCCGCGATCCTCGCCTGGCAGCTGGGCAACGAATTCAACGCCTATGCCATCGATCGCAAGCTGAATCTAGAAACCTGGAGCCCGGTGATCCTGGCTTGGTCGAAAGAGATGGCCGCCCACATCAAGCGGGTGGATCCCAACCATCTCCTGGCGGAAGCCGGTGGATGCGATCGCCGGGCGCTGCTGGCAGATCCCAACATCGATCTCATCAGCACGCACCTCTACGAATACTGGTGCCGACTTGGCGGCGGCGATTGCGATCTGGAGACGCTGGCGGCGCGGGATCTGGCCGAGTGCAGAGGGCAAAAGCCGCTGATGGTGGATGAATTCGGCCTGGCCCGCACCTCCGCGCAGCAGCGGCTGATGCGGATGATCCTGCGCGAACCCGGCATCGCCGGTGGATTGCTGTGGGCCATGCGCGGCCATCGCCGGGATGGCGGATGGTACTGCCACAACGAGGGCGGTACGCCCGTGAACAGCTACCATCATCCGGGCTTCAGCGTGGGCTTCGCCTACGACGAGACGCGCGTGCTGGATCAGTTGCGCGGCTTCGCGTATGCGATGCGCGGCCAGGCCCTGCCGCCCATCGAAAAGCCCAGTCCCGCGCCCGTCCTGGCGCGCACCGGCAAGGGAGCCGATCGCGGCCTGACGTGGCGGGGCTCCACGGGGGCGTCGAGCTATGTCATCGAGCGGGCCACGAGCGCAGCAGGGCCCTGGACGGCGGTCGCTACGGATCTGGAGGACAGCGTCGTGGCCGACGCGAAGACCTTTGAATCATCGCCCGAATCCGCATTTCCCCTGGCGCTGTGGCACGACGAGAACGTACCGACGGACCGGTCCTGGTTCTATCGCATCAAGGGCGTGAACCTGGCCGGGGAGACGGACTATTCCTCGGTGCTGGAAGTCCGCTGGGAATCGGCCAAACCCTGAGCCGCGCCCCGAATCGCCGCATCCCGTGGACGCGTGGGCCACAGGCACAAGCCGATCAGCACGGCCTGGCTCGCCCCGAAAAGCGCGAGCATCCGGAAGGCGCTGGCGGTGAACCCATAGGCGTGCAGGCCCACGCCCAGCATGTTCACGCCGAACCAGGAAAACGCGGTGACGATGTTGCCGAAGATCGCCATGGCCATGACGCCGCGCGTCTTCGCATAGCCCGCCCAGCGCGCGTGCAGCAGGATGGCGGTCCACAGGACGATGAGCAGGGCGCCGTTCTCTTTCGGATCCCAGCCCCAGAAGCGCCCCCAGGACTGATCGGCCCAGATTCCGCCCAGGGCGGTGCCGATGAAGCTGAAGCACAGCGCGAAGCAGACGACGCCGTAGACCTTGCTTCCCAGATCGGCCTCAGCCGCAGGTTCCATCGGTCGTCCCAGATGGCGGCGGATGGCGTAGACGGCGCCCAGCGTGCCCGCCAGGAACATGGCGCTGTAGCCCAGCGTGATGGTGAGGACGTGGGTGGTCAGCCAGAAGTTCGAATCCAGCACGGCGCGCATCATCTCCATCGTTTCGCCGCTGTGGGCCAGATGGTGCGCGATGAGCAGGGACGCAAAACCGGCCACCGCGCCGACCAGGGTGCCGAAGCCTCGCCCTGCGCGCTTCGTGCGCGATGGCATGGGCCCGTCCAGCATCAGGCCCAGTGCCGCAGCACCCCAGCCCACGAACACGGCCGAGGAATACAGATTCGTCACCGGGGGCCGACCCTGCAGGGCGATGCGTGCAATTAGGCCCAGGGAATGGATCAGGACGCCTGCGAAAAGCAGCGCGAAGGCCGTGGGCTGCAGGATTTCGCGCTTCCAGAGCCGGGAGACGAAGAACGCGAGGATGGCGGCCACGTACAGCATCATGCCCGCGTAGAACGGCTGGGCGCGGTTGAAGATCGCTTCGTGGCGCGCATGGCGGCTGGCGGCCGGTGTCACGGCGCGCAGCCCCGCCTGGATTTCACCCACCGTGCGATTGAAGGTCGCCGCGTCGCCCAAGCGGTATGCGCCGCCGAGGATGGCCAGCAGCGGCAGCACGGGATGGGGGGATCCGGCCTGCAGTCCTTCTCCCACACTGCGCCATTCCGGGCTGACGCCGGGCAGCGGGGGCAGCGGCTTAAACGCCGCCATCTGGATCAACGCTTCCCTGCGTCGGATGGCCTCGGGATTCATGCGGGCGGGCAGGGTGTTCGCCTGGAGCTCGTCCGCCAAGGACATGCCCGGAGCTTCGATCGCGTACATCAGGCGATGGTAGAGCGCCAGCTGTTCGTACAGCCTCACGACGGCCTGCTGGAACCGGCTCCGGGATCGGGCGTTCAGATCCATGGCGGGCTCGGCCTGGCGGGCGATTTCCTGCAGATGCGGCATCAGCGCCTCGAAGCTGAATCGCCGCTGGGTGCTGTCGGTGATTCCCACCAGGCCCAGCACCTCGGGATCGTCGATGAGGAAGACGGGCAGCTTGGCCGCCTGTCGCGGGCGGAACAGCGTCTCCAGAATCCATGCGTCGGCATCCATGGATCCTTCCGGGCCCTTCACGCTTTGCTTTCCCTGCAGCGCCATCAGGGCGTTGCGGGCCACGGAATCCAGGGGCTTCACGCGGCCGCTCTCCAGCACCGGCAGGGAGCCGAATCCCCGCGTATCAAAGGGGCCTCGAGCCGGCTGATACAGGCCGCTCAGGGCCAGAAGCGTGACGAAGACGGCCACGCACCCGGGGGTCCACCGGCTCCAGCGGGTGTGCGCGCTCATGCGGTCTCTCCCGTGGCGCGGCCCTGCCTGGACAGGCGCAGCGCGAAGTGGATCAGCAGGCCCAGGCTCACCATGACGCAGGACACATAGGGCAGCAGCCATCCGGGATTGGATACGACCTGCAGCACCGAAACCTTGTCGCCGCTGAATCCGGCCTGGTAGAAGGCGCGGCCTTGGTATCGGAACGGGTGATTCATGGAGATGAACACCTCGCGGTTGGTTCGCGTCTTGGTGTCATTCAGGCGCACGCGGCTTGCGAAGCTCTTGGGGATATCGGTGCCGGGATACCGCTCGTGTTGGAAGTGCGTGAGCGTGAATGCGAAAGGCAGGGCGACTCGCTGGGGGCGAAGGGCCAGTTCAAACGTGCGACCGCCGACGGTGAAGGTTTGAGTTTCGATATCGGTGGAAATAAGCCACACGCCGCAGCTCTGGCCATTGATGAAGGGCTCCACCCAGGCCGCGGGCTGGGCTTCATCGCTGGGGCGAACGGCGCGTGCTGTGCAATCCAGACCCGCGCCGGCGGTGGCAGGATTCCCTGTGTCCCCAGGCGATCGGGGCACCAGTTCGCCGTGGGGGATGAACCGTTCGATACGGATCCCGATGGATGCATCCCGCGTCGGCACCAGGCCGCTTCGCAAGCGGTGCTCGGGGATGATCGCGGTCGAGGCATTTCCCGATGCGTCCCTCAGCGCCAGTTCGCACGCCCTCGGGTTCTCGGCGTAATCCCGGCTCTGCCCTTCCTGAAGCCGCATGCGCAGATCCTGCTGCAATGCGCCGGTCACGAATTCGCCCACGAGGAACAGCGCCATGCCCGCATGGATGAGCCACAGCCCGGCCTTGCGGGGCGCGTGTCCCAGGTGCTGGGTGCAGCCCGCGATCAGATTCACCGCAAGCAACAACCCCACGAGTGCTCCGCCGGGGAAGACGGGGAGGCCCAAGTGAGCGCCGCTGGGCGTCCACTTGACGAAGAAGGGGCGCATGAAGAGGTTCACCGCGGCGAAGGTCCCCATGCGCACCTGTGCGAAGGTGCAGAGCAGCACCAGCGCCATCATCAATCCCAGCAGGAGGAGGGTCAGCTTCGGGGATGCCAGCACATTCCAAGCGCGGCGCAGCAGCGGAAATGAAGGGCTTGAATGCATGAGGCGATCCTGGGGAGAGATCCTGCCTTTGTTTGCATGCTTCTTCTAGGCTTCCGTGTCCTCGTCTTCTTCCTGGGGCTCGTGGCTTTCAACGTGGGCGTGCTTCATGGGCGGCTGGATGCCGCGCCAGCCCAGGCGCCACGCGACGTTGAGCGCCAGCGTCACCGCGATGTAGACCAGGAAGAACCAGAAGGGGAATTCCGTCGGGAAGACGATCAGCAGGGACAGCAAGCCGATGAAGGCCAGGGTGATGACCAAGCGCGCGCTGGGGGTTGCGGGCAGCTTTTTGAAGCTGGGAAAGCGCACGGTGGAAACCATGAGCGTGCCCACCACGAACAGTTCCGCGGCGTAGAGATAGGCGTTGAAGGCGGTCTGGGGCGACGAAGGCCAGCAGAGGATGACGGCCGCCACGGCGCCCGCGCCCGCGGGGATGGGCAGGCCCACGAAGAACCGCGCATCCACGGAACCCACCTGGACATTGAAGCGTGCCAATCGAAGCGCACCGCAGGCCACGAAGAAGAAGCTCGCGGCCCAGCCCACGGCCCGCAGATGATGATCCGCCAGCCCCAGCTGGAAGAACCCGTAGCGGTAGGCCAGGATGGCGGGTGCCATGCCGAAGCTCAGCACGTCCGCCAGCGAGTCGAGCTGGACGCCGAATTCGGTAGCGGTGTTGGTGGCGCGGGCCACGCGGCCATCGGTCGCGTCGAAGATGCCCGCAGCCAGCAGCAGGATGGCCGCCATCCGGAAATAGGAGCTGGGGTCATCCCCGGCTGCGTTGCTGGCGGCGTTGATGGACATCACGACGCTGGAGAATCCGCAGAGGATCGATAGCAGGGTCAGCGCCGACGGCAGTGCGAACTTCGACTTCTGCACGGCTCTCCGGCGGCGTTCACGGCGTTCTTCGGGAGTCAGTCGCTTTCGCATCGTCCCAGTGTAAGGCATGGCGGGGGATGTCATGAATGTCGCTTCGAATTCCGTGGGGCCTTCGATCACGAGCAGAACTCTTCGCCTCCCGTAGAATGGGATCGGGGAGAAGGCATGCATCTGGTCGTCATCGGTGGGGGACACGCGGGCATCGAGGCTTCGCACATCGCGGCGCGCATGGGGATGAATACGACCCTGCTGACGCTGAACCTGGATCAGATCGGCCAGATGAGCTGCAACCCCAGCATCGGCGGGGTGGGCAAGGGCCACATGGTGCGCGAACTGGATGCCATGGGAGGCGCCATGGGGCGCCTGACGGACGCTGCCGGCATCCATTTCCGCATCCTTAATGAAAGCCGTGGGGTTGCGGTGCGCGGTCCACGCGCCCAGGCCGATCGCGTGAAGTACCGCGCGGCGGCCCGGAACCTGCTGGAGTCCACACCGAACCATCATCTGCATCAAGGCATGGCCTCGGGGCTGCGCTGGCGGCGCGGCACCCGGGAGCTTGAGGGTGTGGAATTGCTCGACGGGTCTTTCATACCCTGCGATGCGGTGGTAATCACGTCAGGCACCTTCCTGAACGGCTGCATCCTGGTCGGTGAGCGGCGCATCGAATCGGGCCGCGCGGGTGAGCCCGCCTCCACCCATTTGGCCGAACAGCTCCGCACCCTGGGCCTGCGCTGGCGGCGCCTGAAGACGGGAACCAGTCCGCGCATTGCCAAGGGCACCATCGACTTTTCGCGCCTAGTCAAACAGCCGGGCGATGCGCCGCCGCGTGCTTTCAGCTTTTTTGGCCCCGGCATCGTGCTGCCGCAGGTGGATTGCCACTTGGTGTCCACAACGCCAGAGACCGAAGCGATCATCCGCGAGAACCTGAAGCGTTCTTCCATGTATGGCGGCCATATCCAGGGCGTCGGCCCGCGCTACTGCCCGTCCATCGAGGACAAGTTCGTCAAGTTCCCCGACAAGGACCGGCACCAGATCTTCGTGGAGCCGGATTCGCTGGAGACGGACGAGATCTACCTGGCGGGGCTATCGACTTCCATGCCCGTCGATGTGCAGATCCGCATGGTTCAGAGCCTGCCGGGATTTGAGCGGGCGGAGATTCTGCGTCCCGGTTACGCCATCGAATACGACAGCTTCGATCCCCTGCAGTTGCGCCAGGACTTGTCGATGGAGGGGCTCGACGGCGTTTGGTTTGCGGGCCAGGTCAACGGCACCACGGGCTATGAGGAGGCGGCGGGACAAGGGCTGATGGCCGGCATCAACGCCGTCCGCCACCTGCGCGGTCAGGCGCCAATCGTTCTGGGCCGCGACCAGGCCTACATCGGCGTGATGATTGATGACCTGGTGACCAAGGGGACGGACGAACCGTACCGCATGCTGACGGCGCGCGCCGAGCATCGGCTGGGGCTCGCCTGCGATCTTGCGGATGTCCGCCTGCTGCCAGTTGCGCGTGAGGTGGGCGCCCTGCCGGAGTCGGCGTTCGCGATCACCGAAGCCAAGCTGGATCGGCGCCTCCGGTTGGGCCAGCAGTGCGGCGAGACCTGGGTGACCCAGACCTCGAGTTTTGGCTCCATCGCCGAGGCGGCCGGGCTGACCCTGAACGCGGGCATGACGCTGACAGAATTCTTCAAGCGCCAGCAGATCACGGAAGTCCTGGCGGATCGCGCACTGGAGGCGTTGCCGGGCTGGAGCGAGCCCCAACAGGGATGGGACGCCACCTGGGAGCGGGATCTCCTGCTGTTTGAGATCCGCTATTCCGGATATCGCGAGCGCGAATCCAGGCTGCTGGATGCCCATCGCGCATGGGATCACGTTCGCATTCCCAGTGACTTCGACCTGGAGGCGCTTTCGGGCCTGAGCCGCGAGGTCAAAGAGAAATTGCGCCACCATCAACCCGAGACCCTGGGGCAGGCGGCGCGCATTCCCGGCATCACCCCTGCGGCCGTGGCGCTGCTGCAGGTGCTGATCGAGCGCTAGCGCTGGGTGACCAGTTCCTTGAGGTAGGCGAGGAACTGCGGACCTAGGTCGTCGCGCTTGAGGGCGAATTCCACGTTGGCCTTCAGGTAGTCCAGCTTGTTGCCAGCGTCATAGCGCTTGGCGGGGATGGGTGCAGCCGTGAGCTTGCCTTCCCGGGCCATGGCAGCCAGGGCGTCCGTGAGTTGGTATTCATTGCCGACGCCGCGCTCCAGGTTGTGCAGGTAGTGAAAGACCTCGGAAGACAGCACGTACCGACCGACCACCGCCCAGTTGCTGGGGGCCGCTTCCGGCTCTGGCTTCTCTACGATGGTGTGGACATTCCACCAGGGGGCGCTTCCTTCGGGGGGATTCACGATGCCGTACCGGGAGACGTGCGCCGGATCGACCTGCTGCACGCCAACTACCGAGGTGCCGCTGGCCTGGTAGGCGGCGATGAGCGCGCTGATGGCTGGGGCCTCTTCGTCGAAAACGTCATCGCCCAGCAGCAGCGCGAACGGGGCATCGCCGACGGCATGCTGTGCGCACAGCACCGCATGGCCCAGCCCCAGGGGTTCGCCCTGGCGCACGTAGGCGAACTGGGCCAGGTGCGTGATGCTCTGGATTTCCGCCAGGGTCGCCTTGTCACCCCGACGCTGCAGCATGTCCTCCAGTTCATAGGCCACATCGAAATGGTTTTCGATGGCCTGCTTGCCGCGTCCGGTGACCAGAACAACGCTTTCGATGCCTGCGTGTATGGCTTCTTCGACCACATGCTGGATCATGGGCTTGTCGACCAAAGGCAGCATCTCTTTGGGTTGGGCCTTGGTGGCGGGCAAGAACCGGGTACCGAGGCCCGCAACGGGAATGACGGCTTTTCGTATCTGTTCCATGGGGTTCATTCTCCATCAAAACCCTTGGAGATCGGCGCACAATGCGGATTTGGTATCGTGGGTCCCAAAAAAAACAGTTGCAAGGAAGTGTGGATAGGGTAATCTAGATTTTCCGCTGCGATCGAGGTTGAGGCGGATGGGACAGCGGGTTGCAGAGTTTTGTGGCAACCGTGCGAGTGGGGCTGCG
>Ga0116170_10002903_pt1 | contig 16248 bp, 12 predicted proteins | sample AD_JPNHW1_MetaG_FD_89797 | JGI IMG/M metagenome (GOLD analysis project Ga0116170, IMG submission 89797) | Active sludge microbial communities of municipal wastewater-treating anaerobic digesters from Japan - AD_JPNHW1_MetaG | ecosystem: Engineered > Bioreactor > Anaerobic > Digestate | place...
CGCAGTTAACTTTCACCAGGGGGCCATTTGCGCGCTGGCTCCACCCATGCAGGACTTCAGCGACCACTTCCTTGCCTACACCGCTCTCGCCGGTTATGAGCACCCGGCTGTCCGAGGAGGCGATAAGCGAAGCATCGTGGAAGACTGCGCGAATCAGTGGGCTTTCCGCCACCACGTGCGGGGGCAGTTCGCGTCCGAGCGCGAACTTGATCGCTTCCTGGCGCATGCCGGTCGCCTGCTGAACAATGCGCAGCAGTTCGTCCAGGTCGATCGGCTTGGCCATGTAATTCACCGCACCGTCGCGCATCGCGCCGACAGCTTCGCGGATGTCCGCATATGCGGTGACCAGCAGGACCGGTATTACTGCGTTTTCCTGGCGCGCGCGTCGAAGCGTCTCGAGCCCGGACATCCCGGGCATGCGCACATCGGAAATCATCATCTGGACCGGTTGCGCGTCGAGCACCACAAGCGCCTCTTCGCCCGAGGCGGCAAAGACAAGATCTAAATTCTGTCCCCCGAGAAAGGAACGCAACAGGCTCCGTTGCCCGGCGTCGTCGTCCACCACCAGAATTCGGGGACGGGTGGGGGATGCCGAATTCTGCGAATTCTGGTTGTTGTTCATAACAAGTCCTACGCGGTCTCGGCGAGTTTCATGCCACTGATGCGGAACGTGGCGCCTCCTCGTTCCGAGTCAACATAGGCAATCTCCCACTCATGCGCCAGACAAATCTGCCACACAACCGCCAGTCCCAGACCGGTGCCCTGTGCGCTGGTCGTGAAATAGGGGCGGAAAATCTCTTCCCGGTTTTCGGAGGGGACCCCGGGACCATCGTCCCGGACCTCGATGAAAACCTGTTTTTCCTTGTCGGCCCACCCCACCACCGCAATATGCCCTTCGTTGGAGACCGCCTGGGCGGAGTTGATGAGCAGGTTGAAGATCACCTGGCGCAACAGCGCCTCATCGGCCTGAATGGTCAGAGGAGGCATCTCGGACGTGAACTGGATGTGCTTGTCCTCGAAATCGCTCTCGAGCATCCGCTCGACGTCGCGCACCAGGGCGTTGAGATCCGTCGGGATGGGTTTGGGCTCGCGCGGCTTGGAGTAATCAATGAACTCGTTGAGGCGGCTGGTCACCCGGTCCACCTCCTCGATGAGTTCGGTGGTTTTCTGCCGGATCGTCGCGCTGGCCTCCGGCGACTTCGAGATCATCTGGGCCAGGCCGCGGACGATATTGAGCGGGTTGCGCGTTTCGTGAGCCAGACCTGCGGCCGCCACGTTCTTCTCGCGCAGATAGACGTTCGCCTGCCGGGCGCGCGCCAGGCGCAGGTTCAGTTCCGTCGAGCGTTCGACCCCCCGCCACGCGCTGCCCAGCCCCAGGGAGGCCACCAGGGTGAAAACACAAACAATCAGGCGCATCTGGAGGTCGGAACCGATCTCCTTGTCGAGATCCTCGGTGGACATGAAGATGACAAAGCGGTGCAGGCCCTTGTCACGCACGATTTTTTCGAACTCTTCGTGACTCCGTCCCCCCCACCAGGCCCAGCGGGGCGGGGCGCCCTCATGTTTCCACCCGGCACGCGATTCCTCGCGTCTGCCGTCACGCCGCTCGCCTTTCTGTGAATCGCCCGTATCCGCTGATTGAGGAGGAGGCGGGGGTGGTTCCCCTTCCGGAGACCGGAAATCGGGGGGAGGCCCCCCGGGGCCCTGATCACGCCGCCCCCCGGGACGGTTTCGCTCCGTCCCACTCGTCCGTTCATCATTGGGACGGTCCCACCGCTTTTGCGTTCCCGAGGTGTTTTCATCATTTCGTCCCGGCGGGGGACCGAACTGAGGCTGATCCACCACCAGCGCCTTGCGGGACATGTCGGGCCCGAATTCCGCCCGCCCCAGATCCACCACATTGACCACCGCCAGCGTCTTGGGGCCCCAGAGAGTTTCATCCACTTTCAGGTTGCCAAGATCCTCGAACGGAGGGGTTCCCGCGGAAGCCACCACGCTCCCCTCCTTATTCAGCAGCGAAATGGAAAGAACCTCGGAGGGCTTCTCGATGAGATCCTTCAGCGCGGCCTCCATCCAGTTGCGCGAGAAGACATTCACCGGGAACTGACTGGCCGTCCGAATGATGGCCCCCATCGCCCGCGACATCGTGTCCGAGCGGTCCAGCAGGGCCTGCCGGCGGGCTTCCGCGGCCCGCTTGTGTTCGATCCCCTGCCACGCACAAATCGTGACCCACCCCACTGCGAGAAGGATATAAACCCCAAGTTGGCGTTTGTTGCCCATCGTATTCGCTCCCTCTCCCTGCTGAGATGGTTTCCTCACCCCAGTTCGCATTTATTTCTTCTCAGCCAACGGAGCCTCACCCGACTTCTGGGGGGTCTCCTGCGGCGCAGGCGCGGCAGGCGGCTGTCCCTCGGATGCGGGTTCCGTCTTCTTCTTCATTTTTCCAATTACGATTGGCTCGAGCGCTTTCGGTTCTGCTGGCTGGCTACCCGCTTCAGAATTACTCGCATCCCCAGCCTCTTGTCCAGTTTTTTCATCCACCCCCTTGATATACCGATGCAGGGCCTGCGGAGGGACAGCACGGCGCGCCACGTCCGATTCACTGTACTCCCGATCCGTCATCGCCTGCATGCTGCTGTCCGTCGCGACCACTTCCGGCGTGAGGAAAATCAGCAGTTCGGTCTTCGCCTTGGTCTTGACGGAACGCTTGAAGAGCGACCCCAGCAGCCAGATATCGCCCAGGACCGGCACCTTCTGGGTGGTTTCCGTCTCCTGATTTTCCATCAGACCGCCGATCACCACCGTTTTGCCATTGGGCACCACGACGCACGTCTCGGCGGAGCGTTTGGCATAGACGGGCGCGTCAATGGTATCCGAGATCTTGACCGTCTTGCCCGTCATGGTCGAGATTTCCGGCGCCAGCGTCATTTCAACCCGCTTGCCGTCGGGCGAGATGCGCGGCGTCACATCGAGGATGATCCCGATGTCGGTGTATTCCACGGTATTGATGGTCTGGGCATCCTGGGTCACGCGGCTGTTGGTGATGCGCGGCACCTCATTGCCCACCGTGATGATCGCGGCTTCGTTGTTCTTGGCCATGATCGAAGGCCGCGAGAGCACCTCGAGTTTGCCCGTTTCGGCCAGGGCCCGAATGGTCATCTCGAGATCGTCGTCCAGGAGGGCGAATTTGGCCCCATTGGTCAGACTCGACACGCCAAAGAGCGACGAATAGACTTTCTTCATGTCCACCGTTCCATCCGAGGCCGTCTTTTGTTTGGTGAGTGTGAACTCCGCCCCCAGATCGAGATCGTCGTTGTGCGTGATTTCGAGGAAGAGCACCTTGATGAGCACCTGCTGAACCGGCTCGTCGAGACTCTCGATCACGCGCTTGATGCGCTCATTGGTCTCATCGTCCGTAATGACGATCAGCGAGCCCGTCTGAGAGTCCACTTCCACCCGGGCCTCCCCCACCTGCCCGCCGTAGGCGCTTCCCCTCTCGCGGCGCCCGCCGGCCGCATTGCGGCTGCCCACCGCGACCCCACTCTCGGGTGCCCCCGCCTGACCGTTGTCCCCCTGCTGGGGGTCCACCGCCATCTGTTCCGGCCCGCCATTGGGCGAAACGGGCGGCTCTTCCTGGGTCACTGCATAACCTGGCGCAAAGGCCACAGCGGACAAGGCCGCCGACAAGATCAAGGTATTCAAAAAGCGTTTCATGAGTAGTCTTGCCTTTCCTGCGAGTCACGGTTCCAGAACCATGCCGCTCTGTCAAAAATGAACCGCTGCTGCCCTGTTTCAGAAACCGAAACCGCTACTGCTGCCGCCAAAACCGCTGCTGCTGCTGCCGCCGAAGCCGCTGCTGCTACCCGAACTGCGGCTCGAACTGCCGCTGCGGTTCGAACTACTGCTGTTGTTTCGATTTGACGACGACGAGGACGAGGAATTCCGGTTGGTGGAGGAACGATTGCTGGAACTGCTGTTCGACGTCGTCGTCGGGAACATGTTCTGGATAATCGTCTGAACCTCCGTCGGATTGGCATTCCGGGGCTTATAGACGAACACCTTCTGATCGCGCGCCGGGTTTGCGTCGAGTTTCGCAATCATCTGGGCGATTTCCTTCATGGTGTCCGCGGCCGCATTGGCGATGACGGAATTGGTCCGTTCATCGGCCACAATGATCACCGTCTGTTCCTGGGTCCCGCGACGTGTCGAGGAGGAAGAACTCATGCCCCCATACGACGAACGGCGGTTGCCGCTGTTGAAAGAAGACATGCTGTTGCGCGTGCCATACGACGACGAACGGTTCCCGGAAGACGAACGGTTCCCGGAAGACGAATACCCCGAAGACTGTTCGTTGAACACATTCATCAGCGTATTGGCCAGTTCCGTGGCATCGGCGTATTGCAGCGGGAACATCTGAGTCTCGGTGATCTGGTCCGACTTCGTGTCAAACTGACGGATGAGTTTCTCGACCAGCGGGAAGGAATCCTCGGCCGCTTCCACGATCAGCGAATTAGTCTGCGCCTCGGCCACCACATTGATCTGTTCGGTCTGTTTCTGGCGGTCCGACTTGCTGGTGGAAGAAGACTGATTGTTACGGCCCTGCATCCCCCCAAACATCCCGCCTCCAAACATCCCCCCGCCAAACCCCATATTATTGTTGCGCGAGGTACTCGACGAACCGGTCGTGCGCGCCTGAAAGAGGGAACTGAGCGTCGAGGCCAGCTCTTCGCTGTCGGCGTACTGCAGTTTATAGATCCGGACGTCGGTCACGCCGTTCGGGGGCGTATCGAATTTCTTAATCAGGGTTTCCACCGCCGACATTGAGCTTTCAGAAGCGCTGACGATCAGCGAGTTGGTTTGAACCTCGGCTACGATCGTCACCTTGGCTTCCAGGACGGCTCGATCGCTCTTGCTGGAATCGCTCTGCGTTTCGGGCTGACGCATCCACGGCGGCATCCGCCCGCCCCCCATCCCCTGTTGATTCTGGTTGGACGAGGTACTGTTGGCGGTAAACAGAGAAGTCAAGGTCTTGGCCAACGTCTCGGAATCGGCGTATTGCAACGGGAAAACACGCAGGTTGGTCACATCCTGCGCCATCGTATCGATCTGATTCACCAGGGCCTGAATCGCCGCGTGCGTTTCGGCGGGCGCGTTGACAACGACGGAATTGGTCCGCGTGTCAGGCAAGGCCACAATCTTGGAGGCGGCGCTGCGCGCCTCGCTGCTCGCGTTGTCCCCACCTTGCTGATCTCCCCCGCCCCCAAAACCGCCCCGCATCCGCATGAAGAATTCACCCGGGCCGCCTCCACCACGACGATCCCCACTACTGCCGCTCCCGCTCGATGTCGGCGGTTGGAGGACTTTCTCGATCATGCTGGCCACGGCGGTAGCATCCGCATTCTTGAGCTGATAGACCTTGACATCGAGAATGTTGGAAACGGTGGAGTCGAGCCCCTTGATAATCTTGCACATGCGCCGGATGTTGATCTGCGTGTCCGTCAAGACAATCGTATTACTGCCGGCATTGGGCGTCATGATGGAGTAATCCGGCAGAAGCGGCTGGAGCGTCTGCGTCAGTTTGGTCGCATCGGTGCTGCGGATCGGGATGATCTGCGTGACGATTTCCTCACTCTCGGGAATCTGCTCGGGGTCCGACCCGATATGGACCGGCAGGTTCTCGAACTTCGCCTCGTCCCGCTTTACGATCCGCAGAATCCGCCCGTTGCGCGAGGTCGCATACCCCTTGACGTTCAAGACCGTATTGAGCAGTTCCAGAGCCTCATCGCGACTGATCGGCTGTTCGCTCCAGACGTCAATCTTCCCCTTCACATCCACTTCGCGCGAGATGATGAATCCCGCCGCTTCACTCAAGTAATTCAAAACCGTATCCAGATCGGCGCCCCGGAAATTAAGCCGGATCTTGACATCCTCATCCTTCCCCGCGGCGGCTTTCTCGCCATTCTCTTTGGCGTTTTCCTTCTTGTTGGACGCCGGTTTCGCATTGTCGTTGTTCCGGTTGTTCTCTCCACGTCCTCCCGCGCGTCCCGCTCCCCCGTCGTCCACCCGTTCTGGAAACGTCTTTTCGGGCAGGGGCGTCGGAGAAGCCGCCTTCTCGGGCTGAGCCAGCGCCGGCGTCGGTGTGGGGGCCGCCGCCTTTTCCGGCTGAACCGGCGCGGCCTGTGGCGGGGCCAGTTGAACCGGCGGCGTCGCATTCCCCGGCTGCGGCGTGGGAACCGCTGCCTTTTCCGGCTGGACCGGCGCGGCCTGTGGCGCGGCCGGTTGCGCCGGCGGGGTCTGCCGATTGAGGGTTGCGGTCGAGGATTGATCCACCACCGCCCCGGCCACCGGTTTTCCCCCACCGCCTGGAGGCGTGGCCGACTCGGCCGCCTGCGACCCGCTGGTCACTTGAAACAAGGCGCCCGCACCCAGTAATAATCCGAGCGTCCACCCCCGGACTTTTCTATTGCCGATCGAGTTCCTGCTGTCCATCTCTCTACTCCTCTCTGCGCCTTGCTGTCTGACCGAACTTTATTTCAATTGTCACTGGGTATCCTGTTTCCGGGGAACCTCTCCCCTGATTGTCCACTTATCCACCCATTGGGCCGCCCGGCCCCCCTCCGTTTCCACCCCGACCACCCGAAGAGCCTCCCGGGCCACCACTCATTCCACCCGAGCCGCCAGGACCGCCTCCCATTCCGCCTCCGGCTGGACCACCCGTTCCTCCCCCCGGCCCGCCCATACCGCCGCCAGGAGCGCCCATTCCACCGGGAGCGCCCACACCACCGGGAGCGCCCATTCCACCCGGCCCCCCGGCCATTCCGCCGGGACCTCCGGCCATTCCACCGGGGCCTCCCATCATCCCGCCCGGCCCCATGTCGCCACCCGGCATATTCCCGGCATTGTTATTCCCCGCCGGCATTTCTCCACTCCGGTTGTTCTGTCCTCCGCCATTCTGATTGTCCGAGCCACCATTGTCGTGGTTATCATGTCCCCCGCGATCTCCGCGGTCATTATTGTTGTTGTCGTGGTTGTCCTGTCCCCCGCCGCCCGGGTTCTGGTCTCCCCCTCCCCAGTTGCCGTTGCGATTGCCCTCGCCCCGGTTGTTCGACCCGGATCGCTTGCCTCCCTTGTCGCCCGACCCGAGGTAGGAACGCTCGCGATACTCGACCTTCCACTGTTCCTGACCCGTCCGGCACAGACTCAGGCCCACGGGCAGTTCAGTCTTGCTGTTATCCTTGGTCTTCAGAACCACCCCATCCGTGGAGACCTCTTCGATCGTCCAATCCCCAAAGGCATCCCCGACCAGAAAGGCTCCGGAGAATTTGGAGTCCGACGACTCGAAGAAAATCATCGTGAAATCATCCACCAGAAGCGCACCCACCAGGTCAATATACTCTTGAGCGGGCGCTTGAACGACTTCTTTCGCAACGCCATCGGACGCTTTTTTCTCCGTCCGGTACCGGCTGAACATGTTCCGGTCGAACATCACCTTGTACGTGTCGGGCAGATTGACAGTTCCCTCGCTCCCCCCCGCGGGTTCCGGCGTCGTGTTCGGCGCGGAAGTGGGAGTCGCGGTCCCCGGCGCAGTCTCCGTCTTCTGAGCGGGAACATTCTCCGCGGTGGCCGCCGATTTGGCCGCAGTGGCCGCCGGTTTGGCCGCGGAGTCCGAACGGGAGTTGCGTTGGGTATTGTTCCCCTGTTGATTAGTGCGCGTATTCCCCTGGCGGTCGGTACGCCGCTGGCGATTGCTCCGTTGCTGACGATCCTGCGCCGCCGCCAGCCCCACCAGGAGCAACAGCAGAATCAACGTCAGAACAGCCAGCCTGGGGATCGAAATCCCGCAGACAAGCCCGAAGGAGGCGTTTGCACGCGTGTTGTTTTTCACCCTGAGGCATTCCATTGTCGTGTTTCCCTTCTTTTGAAGCGGCATCGCAACCGCCGCCCGAGAATTCCCAGCCCGTTCTTTCTTTTGCTTACGGTTCCACTTCCGTCTTGGCCGATTTTCCCTTAATGGTGGGATTCTTTTCGATCACCTTGATACCAAGCGGCCCACTGATGCGCACATTGAGCGTCAGTTGCATGCCCCGGTCGTCCTTTGAGACAATCTCAACATTTTCGAGGGCCAGGGCCTGCTTGAACGTTTCGAGTTCATAAAGAAAACCCGCGATCTCCTTCATGCCCCCCTCGCCCAGCGCCGTGAGTTCCATCCGGTCGCCGTTCTTATTGTCCTTTCGGACGCGCGGTTTGAGATCCGTCAGTTTCAATCCGCTGTTCTTGCCCCACTGGTCCACCAGCGCCAGCAGTTTGCTTTCGGCCTCGGCGCTGTTCTCCGTAAAGGCCATGGGGACCATTTCCTTCCACCTGCGATTGTACCCCTCTTCCCGTTCCAGCAGTTGCTTGCCTTTCTCGATGTCCCCCTCGAGTTTGTCAATCTCGGCGGAACGCTCTTTCCATCCCTCGATGGCTGGCGTCAGGATCAGACGATCGCCCACGAACGACACAAAACAGATGATCGCCACCAGAGCCATGAGTGTTTCCCGGTGTTGGAAATTCATTTGGCGCCTCCCGGATTCGGATTCCACTTGAATGCCACGGCAAAGGTGAGCGGCTCGTTGCCCGAGGCATCACGCGAGTCGCTCGTCAGCTGGGTCACGCCCTTCGTCTGGCTCAGCCGGTCCTTCAGGGCCATCCACTCGTCGCGCGACTGCGCCTTGCCGCTAATCGTCACCGCATTGAAATTTTTAATCTCGAGCCGGCTGATCCAGATGGGGCCTTCCGGGGGGAAGGCCTCATTGACCACTCGGACAATTTCAAGCACTTCCGGCTCGTTCGAGAACCAGGGACTCAAAGCCCGGATCTGGTCGCGCAGCGCCTCCACTTTCTTGACCTGCGGACTGATCTTCGTATATTCGGTCCGCAGCCGCTCGAGTTTCATCTTCTGCGGGATAATCAGTCCGAACGCCCCCAGCACCAGCAAAACCGCCGCCGAACTGAACCACAGGGTCTTGCGCGACATCACGCGGTTGAAAAAAGCCTTGGCCGCCGAGCGCATCACTACCTCGAACTCGAACGGGAGAGGCTGCCCGAGCAACACCTGAGCCGCAGCCGCCGCAGCGGCGGGCGCCTTGTCGAGCGACGCGCCCCCCGGCGTCTGGTCCAGAATCGAATCGGCCAGAGTCGAATGTCCCGACTCGATGTCCAGCGAGTTGCCCCCAAAGCGCTCCCGCAGATTCTCGACCACCGGCGCCACACTCGACGCGGTCCCGTAAACCTCGACACGGCGGACCGCCTGACGCATATTCTCGGACAACTGCCCCAACGTAATGCGCAACTCGCGAGCCAGGGCCGCGGCGCTGCCCCCCGCGGACGACTGTGCCGAATCCACGGAAACCGGCGCAATCTGCCGCAGGGAAGCCACTCCCCCGCCGGACACCACGGCCAGATCCACCGCCGCATCCCCCAGCAGGAACATCAGCATTCCCTGATTGGATTCTACCGGCGCACTGCGCAGGCTGCTCACCCCCAGCGTGATGGTCACCACCTTCAACCGTGCCGTCTTGAGCGCACGCGTCAGCGCCGTCAAGTGGTTTGCCGGGATGGCCGCCAGCGTGGCCGCCTGGGTCAATTCATCCGGGTGGAACCGGGATGCGGCGGTCACCAGTTCGCCACTTGAGAAGGGCAATTCCCGCTCGGCCCGAACCGCGAGAAAATTCGCCACTTCATTCTCGGGCAGGTCCGGAATGGCCACCTGCATGGAAAGCGTCCACGACAGGGGCACACACACCACGCACCGGCGCTCGCGGATATTGGCCTGACGCAGGAGATTGCGGATCTCGAGCCCGACCAACTCCGGTTCTGTCGCGCGCGGATCCAGGTCAAAAGGGGCATTGAGCACCTGGCGGATCTGTACCTGTTTGCCACCCAGGTGGGCGAGGGCGGCCGTCAGGCGGCTGCCGTCAAAAGCCAGGCCCAGGAGGGAAGTGAGTCCCTTGCGTTTCATTCAGACCGTCCTTTACTGCGTCAGTTATTACTCGAAGATTCCAGCTGCGTGCGGACCTCGCTCGAAAGCGGCCATCCCCACGCGGTCCGGTCCCGCTGGTAAATCAGTTTCGGCGTGGTCGCCGTGGCATCGAACACCATGAACGCGCGCCGCATCCCCCGTCCGTTTTCCCCGATGGCCACCACGTCCGCGGAAATCTGCCACGACTGGTCGGTCAGGTACGGCCCCGCCTTCAGGGCGTTCTCCCCATCGAGCACGTTGAGCACCCAGGGCAACCCCGTCTCCGAGGAATCGGACGAGGAAGTCGAACCGCTGTTGGTCGTGGATTTCAGGCCCGCCCGGTACGACACCAGTTTCTGCGCGTAGGTTTCCCCGATTCCGGGGATACAGGCCAGAACGGCCGCGCTGGCGGTGTTGACATTGACCAGACCCTTGCGCTCGGCAGTCCCCAGGGTGATCTCCGTGTGGATCTTGAAATACTCGGCCGCGGTGATCTTGCCCAGGCTGCAAAACTGCAGAAGACTGGTGAACTGGGTCGTGCCGACTCCGGCCGCCTGGATGATCGCCGACGCCCGCTCTTCGCTGATCTTTTCGGTCAGCAGGGTCGTCAACGCCTGCTGCGCATCCGACCCGTTGATGTCCGTCCGGGCCGTCGAACCGTCGGAACCCGTCGTCGGCTCGCGACTCCAGACCGTCAGGTACTCGAGCAACCCCGGTTCCAGTTCGCCATTGCCGTTGTCTGCCGGGAGCGTCTCGTTCGAGTCGTCTTCCCACGGGTCGAGAATCCCGTTGAAATTGGAGTCTTCCCCATAGAGCAGATCCAGAGTCGCGCCGTTGACCAGGTGGAGTTCCTCGGGCGTTTCGAAACTCGCGTTCTTGCACTGGTAGGCCGGTTCCTTGCGCGAATAGGTGTCGGACTCCGCTCCGTTGTCCGTCGCATCGCTGTCGGAATCGCGCCAGTCAATAATGGCCGCGGCCAGTTCTGTCGTCATGTTGGGCAGCAACTCGAGCATCTCCTGAGTCGCGGTGTTCAGATTGAGTTTCGAGGCTTCGTCAGTCAGACCATACGTCACCGTCCTGGCCGTTTCGGCGGTATTGGCCCGGCCGACAATCCAGAAGGCCCCCTCATTGCCCACCCGCACATCGTCGGCATAGTACTCATTATTCAGGATTGGCAGAATCCCGGCCGTTTCCCTGTTTTTCAGGACCGTCGAGATATAACACTGCGCTCCTTCGAGGATCCGCTCCGCCTGGTAGATTCCCAGCAAGTTGGCCGAAGCGCGATACTCGAACAACATGTCGTGGCCGAAATACAACGCCATACCGGCCAGCCCCAGCGAGATCCAGAGCACCAGCGCCAGCGCAGCGCCGTGGCGGCGGGAACGGGAAAAACAGAAAACCGACTTCATTGCCCTCCACCTCCCCCACCAGAACCGCCTCCCGACGGACCTCCGGGAGTGCCCCCACCCCCTCCGCCTCCCGACTCGGGAGTCGGAGTCGCACTGCCACCTCCCGAACTGGAACTGGACGAAGAAGTCGAGGTAGGCACCGGCTGAAGACCCATCGCAACCACCAGTTCGACATCCGGATGCACCGGCTCGGAACTGTCCCGATCCGCGCGAAACACGATCAGCGCTTTGATCGCCTTGGGTACGGCGTTCTCGTTCGAACTCGAATCCCAGGACTCCGCCCACTCTTCCCCATCATAATAGGAGAACTCGAGCGTATCGATCCCCGAGAGCAACACCTCGCTCTTGGAGTCTTCGGACGTGGTCGGCAGGAGATTGCGCGTGAGGGTCCGCACCAGGAAAAGTCCCTTGGACGCTTCTTCCTGAATCCACTCGGACTCGCTCGGGCCCGTCAGGTCCGCATCGTTTGTTTCCGAAGCCGCAAAACTGCTGTCATCCTTCAGAATATCGTCCGCATTCTTCAGCGTGTAGGAGACCTTGCACAGGTCCCCCCACGGGGCGGATTTGTTCACAAGACCCGTCGCGGTGTTGAACTCCACCTGGTCATACTCGGAATCGCCGTTGCCGCCCTTTTCCCCCACGAACGTTCCACTCAGGAGTCCGTTGGACGGCATGGCCGAGGTAAAATCGCGCTTCATCACCTGCAGACAGGTCTGCAATGGCTGGTCCTTGTCGAGCGCCGCATTGGTCTTCTCGCGCATTTTGATAGCGGAATAGAAGGCCGAGACCAGCCCCACCACCAGCACCGCCAGCATCGCCGAACCGGCCAGGATCTCGAGCAGCGTGAATCCCCCCTGAGCGCGTCCCCGGGGACGAACCGAAAAACACCAGACACTGTGCCGAACCCTTGTCATGAGGATGAGCCACTCCCGGAACTGCTTGATGAGCCCGTCGAACTCGAATCGGACTCGGAGGAGGAACTGCCCCCCTCGGGCGCCAGCGTGCTGACGTTGACCGAGTATTCCTGCCCCTGCACGGTGTAATAGACCCGCATCGTCAGGATCACCAGACTCGCATTCGAATCCTCGGACCACGAGGAGGTCTCGAGTTCCCAGCGGTAATTCGTGTACTGGTCGCTCAGGTCGCCACTGCGCTGGCCGTTGACCCACTCGTCCGTCACCACCATCTCGGTCAGCAGGTTACTGGCCAGCAGAGCCGCCTGCCGCTTGTGGTGCGCCACCGAGCCCGCCCGGTTCGCGATGAGCAACGCCTCCACCGCGATGGGCACCAGGATCGCCATGAACACCATGGCGACCAGAATCTCGACAAACGTGAACCCGCGCTGGGCCGACCGGATCATCATCGCTGCTCCGAACCGTCGGTTTTCGACTCGATCAGATACTGCGCGCCCCGTCGCGCACGCACCACCCGAATGACGTCATCGCGCTGGTTGCGGAACCCGATGATTCGAGCGCTCACATCGTCGAGCGAACCATCCGGGTTGAAGATAATGGACGCTTCCTGCCCGTCGCCGCTGTCCGAGGCGCTGACCTCCAGATCGAGCCCGTCGGGCAGGACGAACTCGAGCGGCTTGCCCTTGGTGTACCCCCCCGAGTCGTTCGAAGCCGTATAAAACGCGCCAGACGGTTCCAATCCATAACTCCCGGATTCCGGGTCGGCCCAGACCTTCATCGGTTCCGAACGCGAGATGGCCTCGCTGCGCGCCAGGCGCGTCAGCGCCAGAAACCGCCGGGCCTCCTCGGTCATCTCGCGCCCGCGGAAAAAGAGCGCCAGACTCGGCGTCGCATACGCCACCAGCGCGGTGAGCAAGGCCATGACGACAACCAGCTCAACCAACGTGAACCCTTCAGGTCTGGTGGCGCCCTGCGTCCGAAACATGGTTACTTCGCCTGATCCCAGTTCGTGATGTCATCCGCGGAACCAGCCTGTCCATCCGGCCCGGACGAGTAAAGATCGTAACCATTCGCGTTGCGCTGTCCCGGACACTCGTAGAAATACGGGTTGCCCCACGCGTCGTTGATGATGGGTTTCTTCAGGTACGGTCCATTCCAGTTCTTGGCGTCGGAAGGCTGATTGAACAACGAATCGAGCCCATTCTGTCCCTGCGGGTAATACCCATTGTCCACCTCGAAGGCATCGAGAGCCGATTCCACCCCCGAGATTTCCGTCTTGGTGGCCGTAATCTTGGCCTTTTCCGTTCGTCCGGCAAACTTCGGCACCACGATCGCCGCCAGGGTGGCCAGAATCACCAGCACCAGCAACAATTCCACCATCGTGAAGGCGCTCCGGCTCCCTTTCAGTCTCCAGTTCCTCGCATTTCGCATCTGTCGCATTGTCTGACCTCCCTCAGGTTTTCCGGCCCCGAATACCGGGCCGGGTTCCACACTTCCAGAATGATTTCCCGGGTCCAGGCCGGGAGACGGGCACGCCCCCTGAAGGAGGCCCGTTCGAGTCATTTAATATAATCCTGAATCGTGAAGATTGGCAACACCATGCCCACCACAATCAACCCGATGACCGCCGCCATGACCACCAGCATGGCCGGCTCGGCCAGCGCCACGGCGGTCTTGAGCTGGCGATCCAGGTCCGTCTCCATCGTCGCGGCCAGCCGGACCAGTTCCTTGTCGAGGCGGGCCGTCTCCTCGGCCATCGAGATCATCTCGATCACCGAGCCGGGAAAGAGATCCTTGCAATCGGCCAGACTGGCCGAAAGTCGCTCGCCCTGCTGGACCCGGTCAATGGACTTCGAGACCGTATCCACCAGAATCTGATTGCCCAGCGACTCGCGCGCGACGCGCAACGCCGTAATCATCGGCACCCCCGACCCGATCAGCGTCCCCAGCATGCGGCAGAAACGCGTCAGAGCAAACCGCGCCGAGACCGCGCCCATCACCGGCAAACGCAAGACCCAGGCTTCCCACACCCGGCGTCCGGCCTCCGTCTTGAACCAGCGACGCACCATATAGACAATCGAGCCCACAATCGCCACCACAAAGAACCCGTAATGTCGTGCGACATTACTGGCCGCCACAATAAACTGCGTCAGGGCGGGCAAAGCCGCCCCAAAATCCGAAAACATGGTCTGGAATTTCGGGATAAAGAAGACCAGCAGGAACGACACCACACACACCGCCAACCCCGCCAGCACCGCCGGATAGATCAGCGCGGTCATCACCTTCGACTTCAATTCCTTCTCGCGGCTCTGAAAGTCGGCAATCTGCCCCAGCACCAGGTCGAGAAAGCCGCCCGTCTCGCCCGCCTGCACCATGGCCACATAGATGTGCGGGAACGTCTCGGGCAGGTTGGCCATCGCATTGGCCAGCGACGATCCCTCGATCACCATGTCGTGGATCGCCAGCCACTTTTCCCGGGCCACCGGATGGCTCGCCTCGTGGCTCAGCAGGCGCAGCGTCCGCGCCAGCGGCACCCCCGCCGCCAGCAGGTTGGCCAGGTTGCGCGTAAAATCCTCCAGCGAGCGGTAGGGCACCTTGCCGCTGCCGGGCCACTTGAAACTCGAAACGGCCGCCGCCAGACCGGACTTGGACGCGCCCGTCTTCGTCTCCGCCAGACCCAGCGCCGTCCAGCCGTTGTGCTCGATCTGGCGATACGCCTCCTGGCGATTCGCCGCCTCGAATTGCCCCTCGGCAATCGTTCCGTCCGCCTGCAAGACCCTGTATTGAAAGAGTGGCATGATTTTGCCAATTCCTGATGTTCAAGTTGATGGGACGGCCTGCCGTCCCATTCGCTCCCCCCCGGCGTCAGTCTTCTTCCTCCGAGAAGAAAACCCCGCCGCTGAGCCGCGCATCCTTTGTCACACGCAACACCTCATCCACGGTCGTGGCGCCTTCGGCCACCACCCGCCACCCATCCTCGCTCAGTGAACGCAACCCATGACGATTGGCCACCTCGCGAATCGTCACCGACGAAACCGACGCCATCAGTTTCTCGCGGATCTCGTCGTCCATCTCCATCATTTCGAAAACCCCCCGCCGCCCCCGATACCCCGTATTGCGGCACTCCTCGCACCCTTCCATCTGGTACAGGGGCGTATCCTCGGGGAATCCGATCTTGCGCCGGAACACCTGCGCCGCCCGCGAATGGTCCTCTTTCTTGCACTTCTCGCACAGCACGCGTACCAGTCGCTGCGCCAGCACCGCCTCGAGCGACGACGCCACCAGGTACGGTTCCACTCCCATGTCCACCAGACGCGTCAGCGCACCCGGCGCATCGTTGGTGTGGAGGGTCGAGAAGACCAGGTGGCCCGTCAAAGAGGCCTGCACGGCAATCTGGGCCGTCTCGGCATCGCGGATTTCGCCCACCAGCAGCACGTCCGGGTCGTGACGCAAAATGGCGCGCAGCCCGCGCCCGAACGTCAAACCCGCCTTCTCGGACACCTGAATCTGATTGATCCCTTTCAAGTTATACTCGATCGGGTCTTCAATGGTGATGATCTTGCGCACCGAATCGTTGATCTCGGTGAGCGCGGCATAGAGCGTTGTCGTCTTGCCGCTCCCGGTCGGCCCCGTCACCAGCATGATCCCGTGGGGCAGACTCAGCACCCCGCGGAAAAGCCGCATCTCGCGCTCGCCCAGCTTCAACTCACCCAGACCGTACTTGGTCGAATCCTGACGCAACAGACGCAGCACCACGGCCTCGCCGTGCAGCATCGGAATCACCGACACACGCACGTCCACATCCCCTTTTTCCATGCGGATCTTGATACGTCCGTCCTGCGGCACGCGCTTCTCGGCAATGTCCAGGTGACTCAGAATCTTGATACGCGACACGATCGCCGGCTGAAACCGTTTGATCTGAGTC
>Ga0116170_10002904_pt1 | contig 16245 bp, 16 predicted proteins | sample AD_JPNHW1_MetaG_FD_89797 | JGI IMG/M metagenome (GOLD analysis project Ga0116170, IMG submission 89797) | Active sludge microbial communities of municipal wastewater-treating anaerobic digesters from Japan - AD_JPNHW1_MetaG | ecosystem: Engineered > Bioreactor > Anaerobic > Digestate | place...
AAATCCTTACCGATGCAAACGGCGGGGATATCCTCGATAATCCCGATGAAGCGGCGCGAAAGGTCGCCTTGATCCACGAACCCGGTTAGGGTCGTCGCGGCGATCAGGAGGCCGTCGATTCGGGAGGGGGAAATGCGCGAATAAACTTGATTGCGATACCGCTCGTACTCGAATGGGCAGTCAAGGCTCCCGCCCTCGAAGACGACGACGTTTACGTCGAGCCGACGCGCGGATTCCTCCACGCCGTCCCAGATAGCGTACTGATAATCGGTGTCCAGCGTGTTGATTAAAACGCCGATCGTCGCTCGGCGGCCCTTTATTTCCATGTACGGAAAGTATAAGCGCATGTACAAGGAAAGGAAAACGTTTTTTTTATTCCGTCATTTTTGCCGATTTTGTCGCCCGCTTGAAAACATACCGGCGAATGTGATACATTCGGTTATGAAAGTTACCGTCCTTTTCGGATCAAAATCAGATACAGACACCATGAAGAAAGCCACCGCCGTGCTCAAAGAGTTCGGTGTAGATTATTCGGCATATATGATCTCGGCCCACCGAGCCGCCGACGTTCTCGCGGAGACCGTCGCGAGCGAGGAAGCCTCGGGAACCGAGGTTTTCATCGCTGGGGCGGGTCTTGCCGCCGCGCTTCCCGGCGTCGTCGCGTCGCTGACGACATGCCCAGTAATCGGCGTTCCCCTAGACGGGGGCAAGGTCGGCGGGCTCGATTCCCTCCTTTCGATAGTTCAGATGCCAAAGCAGATTCCCGTCGCGACCGTCGGTCTCGACAACGCCGCGAACGCGGGTTACCTGGCATGCGAAATCCTTTCAATTAAATATCCCGAACTTAAGGGCAAACTCGTCGAGTTCAGGAAGAAACTGCGGGACGAAGTGCGCGAGGGTCTCGACCCGCGCGTATTAGGATAATCTATTCCGGGGGAAAAACGTATGGGCATTAACAAAGAGGCGATTCTGAAGAATCTCGTCAAGGGCGAGCAGCTGTACGAGGGCAAGGCCAAGAAGGTCTACGCGACCAACTATCCCGACCTCGTAATCATCGACTACAAGGACGACGCTACCGCGTTCAACGGCGAGAAGAAGGGACAGATCGAGAGCAAGGGCGTGCTGAACAACGGCATCACCACGGGTCTCTTCGAGATGCTCGAGAAGAAGGGCATCAAGACCCACTTCATCGCGAAGCTCTCCGACCGCGAACAGCTCTGCCGCAAGGTGAGCATCGTCCCGCTCGAGGTTATCACGCGCAACGTCGCGGCCGGCAGCTTTTCCAAGCGCCTCGGCGTCCCGGAGGGAAGCGCCCTCAAGACCACCGTGTTCGAGATCTCCTATAAGGACGACTCGCTCGGCGACCCGCTCGTCAACGACTACCACGCCGTCGCCATCGGCGCCGCGACCTGGAAGGAACTGAAGACCATCTACGCCATGACCGACAAGATCAACTCGATCCTCACCTCGTTCTTCTGGGAACGCGGCATCAAGCTCATCGACTTCAAGATCGAGTTCGGAAAGACCGCGGACGGCAAGATCATCCTCGCCGACGAAATCTCCCCCGACACTTGCCGCTTCTGGGACGCCAAGACCAACGAGAAGCTCGACAAGGACCGGTTCCGCCGCGATCTCGGAAGCGTCAAAGAGGCGTACGTCGAGATATTCAACCGCATTTCCAAGTAACTCTTAACGGGGACTAAATGGACACTTTGCTCACAGACGGGGACATTCGCGACGACGAGAAACTGAAGGACCATTGCGGCGTTATCGGCATCTACCTGACCAACCACGACCCGACGGCGTCCAGGCTCGCGTACTACGGGCTGCAGTCGCTTCAGCACCGCGGGCAGGAAAGCACGGGACTCGCCGTCGGCGACGGCGAGAAGATCGAGCATTTCCGCGAGATGGGCCTCGTGGCCGACGTATACAACAAGGAAAACCTCTCCGCGCTCAAGGGCCACGTCGCGATAGGGCACGTGCTCTATTCGACCTCGGGCAAGGCGACGATCGAGAACGCGCAGCCGTTCGTCTCGAGGAGCAAGCTCGGGACGATAGCCGTCGCGCACAACGGAAGCCTCGTCAATAACGAGCCGATGAAGGAATTCCTCGAGGAAACCGGATCGACGTTTACGTCGACGAGCGACTCCGAGGTAATCATTAAGCTGATCGCGAAGAACTACAAGAAAGGCCTTGAGCGAGCGCTCACCGACACGATCCAGCTCATCAAGGGATCGTTCGCCCTGTGCGTCATGACCGAGAAAACGCTCATCGGCGCGCGCGACCCGAACGGTATCAGACCGCTCTGCCTCGGCAAGATCCAGAACGGATGGATACTCGCCAGCGAGTCCTGCGCCATCGACGCGATCGGCGGCGAGCTCGTCCGCGACATCGCGCCCGGCGAGATCGTCATCATCAACGACGACGGCGTGCTCTCGTTCAACTTCGGCGAAAAGACCTCCAAGAAAACCTGCGTGTTCGAATACGTGTATTTCGCGCGTCCCGACTCCATCATGGACGGCATCCCAATCCTCGAGGCGCGCAAGAAAATGGGAGAGGTTCTCGCCCGCGAGTCGGGCGTGGCGGCGGACGTCGTAATCGGCGTTCCCGACTCCGGCCTCGGCGCGGCGATGGGTTATTCCCACGCGTCGGGAATCCCGTACGCGATGGGCATCGTCAAGAACAAATACATCGGGCGCACGTTCATCGCGCCGAGCCAGGAAGAGCGCGAGGCGATGGTGTTCGTCAAGCTCAACGCGGTTAAGGGCGACGTGTGCGGCAAGCGCGTGGTGATCATCGACGACTCGATCGTGCGCGGCACGACGAGCCGCAGGCTCATCCAGATTCTCCGTAAGGCCGGCGCCAAGGAAGTCCACTTCCGCATCTCGAGCCCGCCCGTCAAGTTTCCCTGCTATTTCGGCATCGATACCCCCGCGCGCGCCGACCTGATCTCGGCGCAGCACGATATCGAGGAAATCCGCCAGGCGATCGGCGCCGACTCGCTCGCGTTCATCTCCATGGAGGGGATGATCGAGGCGCTGCAGGCGTGCGAATACGAGGAAGGCATCATAGACGAATTGCCGGCGAAGGGAACGAAGGGCCGCGAGGCCGCGGCAAGCCTCTCGCCGAACGGCGCGAGCAACTGCGGTTACTGTCAAGGCTGCTTCCTCGGCGAATACCCGATGCCGATGATTGGAGAACTTGGAAAACGGTAGTTTTCCAATTCTTTTGGAGTTTTCGTCGTTCCGACGAAAACTCCACGGCGCGTATCGTGAGTTACCGGCGTGAATAAGCATTTGAACGTTTCTTTTATAGGAGTTTACGATGATTGATTATCGGCAGTCCGGCGTTGACGTCGAGGAAGGCTACCGCGCGGTAGATAATTACAAGACGAGCGCGAAGCGCACGATGATTCCCGGCGTCCTTAACGGACTCGGCAGCTTCGCGGGGCTTTTCGAGATGCCCAAGGGCTACAAAGAGCCGGTAATCGTCTCCGGCACCGACGGCGTCGGCACGAAACTCGACATCGCGTTCCAGATGAAAAAGTACGACACGGTCGGCATCGACTGCGTCGCGATGTGCGTCAACGACGTGCTCTGCCACGGCGCGAAGCCGCTGTTCTTCCTGGACTACCTCGCGTGCGGAAAGCTCGACGCGCAAATCGCGGGCGACATGGTTAAAGGCGTCGCCGACGGTTGCCTTCAGGCGAACTCGGCGCTCATGGGCGGCGAGACCGCGGAGATGCCCGGCTTCTACGACGCGGGCAAGTACGACATCGCGGGATTCTCCGTGGGCGTCGTGGAAAAATCCGAGATCATCGACGGCAAGCACATCTCCGAGGGCGACGTTCTCGTCGGCCTCGCCTCGTCGGGCGTTCACTCGAACGGCTTCAGCCTCGTGCGAAAGCTCGTCCCGAACGTCATGGACGATTTTAACGGCAAGCCGATCGGAGAGACCCTCCTTGCCCCGACCAAGATCTACGTAAAGCCGATCCTCGCGCTCATGGAGAAAATCCGGATCAACGGCATGGTTCACATAACCGGCGGCGGGTTCTACGAGAACATCCCGCGCATGTACCCGACCGGCGGCGTGCATGGCGACGCCACGGGCGACCGCCTCGTCTCCGTGATCAAAAAAGGCAGCTGGCCCGTCCTCCCGATATTCGACGAACTTGTCCGCCGAGGCGCGAATCCGGACCGCATGTACCACACCTACAACATGGGACTCGGATTCATCATCGCGGTAAACAAGAAAGACGCGAAGGCCGCGATCGATTTCCTCAACGGGCAGGGTTTCCCGGCCTACGAGGTCGGACGCGTCGCCCGGGGCAAGGAAGATGTCGTCTTCGAGTAACGATCCCAAAGGGGAACGACCCGCGGAGCGGCTCATCAGCGAGCCGATCCAGCCCATGAAGGGAAGCTTCGACGCCTCGGCGATGGCATCCGGCCAACCGGGCGCGCCTAGCGTCTTTACCTGGCGAGGCAAAGAGTATCGCGTCGCCCGCGAGCTCGGCACGAATAAAACCTTTCGCGGCTGCAAGAACGGATCGGGCGAGCGATACGTTAACAAGCATTACGTCACCGTGGAGACCGAGACCGGCGAGGAAATGACCCTGTATCGCACGCGATCCGGTTCCAAGGCCGACTCATGGATCCTGTATACCATCAAGGAGAAATCATGACGCGCATCGCGGTTCTCGTTTCAGGCGGAGGCACTAACCTCCAGGCGCTCATCGACGCGGCCGAGGCCGACGCGGCGTCCGGACGCGCGGGGGCGGACTCCTACGAGATAGCGATCATCATCGCCGACCGCGAATGCTACGCGACCGAGCGCGCCATTAAGCGCGGTATCCCCGTCGCCTTCGCGTTTCCGCCGGCCGGGGTCCCTCGCGCCGAAGCGAGACGCGCCGTATCGGACCGCGTCCTTTCGTTCGCGAGAGAGGCAAAGGCCAAGGCCCTCGTGCTCGCGGGCTTCCTTACCATCATGTCGGGCGACGTAATCTCCGAATACGCGAACCGCATCGTCAACCTCCATCCCGCCCTGCTCCCGAAATTCGGCGGCAAGGGAATGTGGGGCCACCACGTACACGAGGCCGTCCTCGCCTCGGGCGACGCGGAATCCGGCTGCACAGTTCACCTTGTCGACGCTGGTTGCGACACCGGCGCGACCCTTCTTCAAAAACGAGTTCCCGTCGTCCCGGGCGACACTCCCGAAAGCCTCGCGGAAAGAATCTCCCACGTCGAGCATGAAGCCATCGTCGAGGGCGTCAAACTGCTCGCGATCCGACTTTCCGCCGCGAGCTAAGCCCCGCGAGCTAAGCCCCGCGAACTAAGCATTCCCCGCGAGCGAAATTTCTTCTGGACAGTCCGCGCGCTTTTGTCGATACTTTCAATATGAAGCTCGAAACAGAAGTAGTTTACATCTATTTATATGACGCGGGGCGCTCGATAGACCTCATGAACGTCGCGGCGATCGTGCCGGCGGACCAAACCGACTCGCGCGGGGCGAGCGGTCGCGACACCCCAGCCTCGCTTCGCCTTTCTCGCCCCCTCTCCGTGGAACTCGCGCACCTCAGGGCAAAAGACGGCATTCCCTTCGACTCCATGCGCCTCAACGCGCGCGTCTTCGAGGAAGGCGCCATCTCCATGTGCGTCCGCATCACGGGAAAATTCGAGCTTGCCAAATTCCACAAAATCCGCTCGACGCCAATCGCGATCCAGGGACACGAAACCTCGATCGAATCCTGGGTCGACCAATCCTTCAGAAAATTCTTCGCGCGCATCAGGGGCGCCATCACACTCGAGCCATACGTATTCGCGGAGACCGTGCGCGACACTTACGCGGCGTACTGCGTCGGCACCGACGTCGGAAACCCAGAAAGCTTCGTGAGGGCGAACGGTAAAACCATCGCGTGCCTCCTCAACGGCGAGACCTCGCGAACGGACCTCCACGCCTCGCAAATCGCGGCGACCCTCAAAGGCTCGTTTAGCTACCGAGCAAATGACTACGCCCTTTTCGACCTGGATCGCTGCCTCATCATCGACCCCGAAAAAAATTACGAGGACATTCTCCTCGTCGTCGAGCAGGCGGTGTTTTTCCTCCTCGAGCTCAGGAGCCTCGACATGCTGCTCGACCGCTGGCTCGACAAGGCCGAGGACGACATCACCATCGAATTCACGAAAAACACGGCGCGCCTTAAAATGGTTAAGGCCCAACTCGCGGGCATTCAGGCTCTCGGCTTCGACGCGCTCTTCATCCTGGAGAACCTAGAGAACTCGACGAAGATAATCGGCGACTATTTCCTCGGCCAAATCTTCAACAACCTATGCGGCCAGTTCGACACGGTGGGTTGGACGAAATCCATCGAACGTCGCCTCTCCACGCTCGACTCCGTGTACGCGCGCGTAAACGCGAACGAGACCGATCGCCGCATGCTCTTCCTCGAGACGATGTTCATCGTGGTGTGCGCCATCCTCCCGATCCTGCAAATCATCCAAGCCTTCATCATCTCAAGATAATTCTTAAAATAGGGGGAACGCGTCGCGATCCCTCGCGATTCACGCAAATCTAACGCGACACTAACAATCCGAAAATGGTCGCGTCGTATAGTCCGTGTCATGAAACCACAGGCAATTCACGAACGCGCGCTCAAGGCCGCGACGAAACTCGAAAAGGACATCGACGGATCGCTTACCGTCAGCGGCCAGCGTTTCGCGTCGGCCGCGGCCGCGGCGGTCCGCGCGCTGTTCCCCGACGACGACGTCGCCGCGGTCGAGCGCATCACCTCCGAAAGGCCTTCCGTCGGTCGCTACGAGGGCGACGGCCCTTCCCCTCTCGCGACGGACAAGACGGAGCGCCTCCAGGAACTCCTCGAGGCCGCGTCCCTGCGCCACGAGCGCAAGAACGACGGAGCCATCGTGGACGCGCGGTATCGCTCATGGCTGCTCATCCCGATCGCGACGCGAAAGGAAACGCGAATCGCGATCGTAGTGGCGCGGAAAAAAGATCGTTTCGGCGAGGACGACCTCGTCGCCGCTAACAGCTTTCAGGCCTTCCTCTCCCAGTCTCTGAAGAACGCGCGCTCGCGCAATAAGAAAGTCGCCAAGGCAGACGAGGACGCGCGCCATCGAACGCTGCTCGCGGCGCAATGGACGATCGCGCGGCGTCGCGCGGACTTCCAGGGATTCCACCAAGCGGTCGATCTCGCCGCGTCGACCGGGAGCGACGTTTGCCTCGCGCATCGCTCGAACGACGGTCGCTTTCTCATGTGCGTCGCGGACGTCACCGCCAACGACCCCGAGCGCCTCTCCGGCATCGTCTACCTCGACGCGTGGTTCTCCATCCTCGCCCGCACAACCCTCGACGCGAACGGCATGCTCCAACGGCTCAACGCCGACCTCATCGCGCGCGGGACCGAGTGCTACGTCTCGATGGCGCTCGCCCGCTACCTTCCGGCGCAGTCCACCGTGGAGATCGCGGGATGCGGCAATGCCTGCGCCGCGGTCCTCTGCCACGACACCATGGAGACGAAGATCGTCGAGTTCGGGCCCGCCGCCGGCATCGCGGCCGACACCGCGATCGAGTCCCGCAGAATCGCGGTTAAGCCCGGAGACATCGTGTGCGCGTTCACCGACGGCCTGCCCTCGACGCGAAAGAAATCCGGAGACCTCTACGGTCTTTCGGACATCGGCGAGATAATCAGGAAAAACTGCTATCTTTCGGCCGAGGCGCTAGCCGAGCGGATACTCAAGACGGTCGCGGACTCCGGCGAGCGCGACGTCAACGCGGACGACCGCGCGATTCAGGTACTCAAGATCGAATAGGGGGGATTAATCCATGGACATAACGTCAACCACGCGGGAAGGCATCGTCTTCCTCGCGACGAAGGGGGATCTCGACATGTACGCGGCCCCCGAATTCAAGGAGCGCTACTCGGCGCTCGCCTCGCGCGACCGACACGCGCACTTCATACTCGATCTCGCGGAAACCCACTACGTCGACTCAAGCGGGATCGGCGCGATCTTTCAGGTTTTCTCGGACGTCCGCGACCGCGGCGCGCGGTTCTGCCTCTGCAACGCGCGCGGCATGGTTAAGGAACTCCTCAGGCTCAGCAGAATGAGCTCGATCCTCCCGATCGAAACCGACCTCGCGGGAGCCGAGAACCGGATAAGGGGCCAAGCATGAGCGACGAGATCCTTATCGACGGCGCGAGCGAGCTCTTTGACCGCAAGGGACTTCACCTCTCGGTCTTCCCAAGCGACTATCGGCAGATCAGGTACTACACCCTACAGCTCGTCCAGCGCTCAAGGCCCAAGACCGACGAGCGGCTCCTCCTCGAGCAGCAGGTAAGCGAGATCATCAAGAACGCGGTAAAGCACGGAAACGGCTGCGACCCCTCGAAGACCGTCAAGGTATGGCATCTCTTCACGGCGGAAAGCGCGCGGCTCATCGTCGAGGACGAGGGGCCGGGATTCGCGGACATCGAGAAGTGGAACATCTTCAACCGCAAGAGGATCGAGTACGCGGAGCGCGGCGACTTCGTCGGACTCATGAGCTACGTCTCGTGGAAAACGAAGAAAAGCGATGAGCACGACGGGGGCAACGCGATGTTCGCGGCGCTCGAGTACTGGAACGACGGAGTCGTCTACACGGAACGGCGCAACTGCGTCGCGGTAAAGAAAACCTTCGAGGCTAATTTCATGGAAGCGGGAGGCGATGAATGACGATCATGCGGGCGGAACGCACCGAGATCGCTGGGGAGCGCATCGTGAAGATCGCGAGCTCCTTCCTGTACGCGCGGCGGGGGACTACCGTGCACGAGCTCCTCGCGGAACTAAAGGAACCCTACCGCGACGCGATCGCCATCGTCGACGACGACGCTAAGGTTGAGGGAGTCATAGTCCCGCAGGACTTGGTCGAAATCCTCGGCAAGCCCTTCGGCCGCGACCTCCTGCAGCGCCAGAGCGTCGAGCAGATCATGCGCAAGGCCGATACCTTCCGATACGACGAGTACATCCAGGAAGTTACCGAGCGCGTGCGCGGGGAGATTGGCCGCGACGGCGAGTGCCAATACGTGCTCGTGGACGAGGCGGGGATTTTCCGGGGGCACGTATCGTCCCAGGACATACTCCTTAACGCAATGAACCAGCACGCGCGCGAGCTCGATACCGCGACACGAATCCAGGGGCGCTTCGTACCGCCGAGCCTTTCGCTCTCGAGCGGGCGCGTGTCGATCGCGTGCTCCGCCGTCATGGCGCAGGGCGTCGGCGGCGACTACTACCACGCGCTCGAGTACGCGCCCGGAGAATGGTTCTTCTGCCTTTGCGACATATCTGGCAAGGGCGTTTCCGCCGCGATCATAACGGCGGTTCTCGCAGGCTTTATGTGCAACGCAAACTTCGCGGACCCGGTCGAGAAAACCGTCGCGAAGCTAAATCGCATCGTGCTCGACGCCTTCAAGCTTGAAAAATACCTAACGGGGTTTTTCGCGCGCTTTTCCGAACGCACGGGCGAGCTTGAGTACTGCGACATGGGACACGCCTTTCTCTACGCGTGCGAACGCGGCTCGGTCCATCGCGTCAGCGAGGAAGCGGACAACGTCCCGGTAGGCCTCGTGGAGGAACCACACATATCACAACGTACCCTCCGCCTCGCGCCGGGCACCGCCCTCCTCGTGCTGAGCGACGGCATCGTCGAACAGGAAAACGCCGAGGGCGTTACCTTCCCCGTCGAGAATCTCGGCCCCGTCATAGACGCCGAGCGCGACCGCGTCCATGGCCTCGTCCGCGCCAAGATCCGCGCCTTCGAGACCTTCTACGCCTTCAAGGGCGAAGTCCCGCAACGCGACGACGTCAGCATGCTGCTATTCAGGTTCGGGGAATGAACCGTCATGGCGGCTTATCGACGGAAGTTATTTTCCCGCTTCCATCTCCAATCGCTCGAATATGCCTTTAAGCCTATCGATCTCTTCCGACTGAACGGGCTCGATCGCGTCTCTGTTGAACCTCATCCCCTTCTCGGACATAAAGTCCAGGCAGAAAACGAGCGTGTAGAACCGTAAAGCCCTTTCGCGATCCGCGCTTAAGCGCTCCAGGCCTTTCCAATATTCGACGTACGCCAGATCGGCGTCCATGGCGAGCAGCGACATCGCCGTCAGCGCGATTACGTATAAACGGTCGCCGAAGCAAATCCAATCTAGATCGATAATGCCGGTTACCCTTCCATCGTCGATCAAGAGATTCTTCGTGGTCGTATCGTCAAAAAAAGCGCGCGGCTCGATTCCGGAAAAGTAGTCCAGAAAGCGCGGGAGAAAGCCGGTAACGCGATTGACGTAATCCGGTGAAAACAAACCATTCTCGATTATTCGTTTTTCCGATCTCTGAATATGCGAGCGCACTACGTCGGACCAACTTGGTTTCATATTCGCGGAATCGGTATAAGATCGCAAATACCCAAAACCATTCGCTTGCGGAATCCCATGAACCGCGGTCTGATACTCGAATATCCGTCGGGCAATATCCTTTTTCTGCGAATCCGTCAGCGCGCGATAGACGGCGCCTAGATCCTTACCTTCCAAAAAAGTCAATACGCAATACGCGGGACTCGCGTCGGCGTTTATCGCGACGATTCTCGGAATGGGAATCGGCAGGTCCTTCAGTCGACTTAGCCAATACGAGGAACCTTCGATGACTCCCCGGTCGGGAGATATTTTTAGGATGAATTTTCCCGAGGGGAACGTGAGCGTATAGACGTAACTTCCTATACCGGTCAGGTTCCTCTCAATGGAAACGGGTTGCGAGCTAAATTCCGCGAGGCAAATCCGATTGACGATTTCCTGTGTCACTTTCTTACCCCGCGCGCTGCACCGGCGTCAGTTGCCCGACCCATCGTAGCGCCTTAAGCCCCGGTAGAAAACCCATCGCGCGGCGAGACAGCACCAGAGGGCCACGAGCGGGGATCCCCAGGCGAAGATGCCCCACCAAGCCTTTCCAAAGAGCCAGCATGCGGGCACGTAACTGATGAAACCGTAAGGAAGGACAAAGAGAATCAACGACTCGATCGCCTTACCGAATATCGACGAGGGATACTTCGCGAAGTCGGCCATCTGATAAACCATCAGGGGAAAGGCGTTGTAGTAGGACTTGAGCCAGAACGCGGAACAGTTTGCGGCGAACGAGATCGCGGTTCGGATCGCGCAGGCGGATACGATAAAAATCGGGATAAAAAGGACGCGGGCGAAGGTCCACGCGACATGCACGTGCGATAGCGAAAGCGAGAGGAGGACGGCGCCGAGCGCCATGTTCCCGATGCCGTGGATTCCCATCGTGAAGGTAAGGATCTGGAGGACGGGCGAGACGGGACGGAGGAGCATGCGGTCCATCTCGCCGGAGTTCACGAGAAAGGCCATTTGCCACGCGCCCTCGAAAGCGAACGACACCAGGCCTTCCGAGATATAAATCGCTGCGAGCATGAAGATGATTTCCCACTGGGTCCATCCCGCGATGTTAGGGACCTTCGAGAAAAGGACGGCGATGAAAAGAAAGCCGAGAGCCTGGAGGGCGGCGCCCGAGACGAAGAGGATGAAGGAATCGAGTTTATACTCGAGCTTGATCTTCGTGTTTTGCGAGAGGAAGCGGAAAAAGAGCCAAACGGTATTGATCGCCTTCATGCCTCAGCCTCCCTGTATCGTGACTTTTCTCATCGCGCGCGACCAGACGAACCGCGCGATAAGCCAAAGGGCGACGACCCACGCGACGCCGACGGCGAGCGAGCGAGCGAGGTCCGCGCCCGCGATGCGTCCGGTAAACGCGCCGGCCGGGACCCACACGATGTTCCTGAATGGAAGCCAGTCCGCGACGGTCATGAGCCATCCGGGAAAGAACGCGAGCGGTATAAGCGCCCCGGAAAAGAAATCGGTAAGGCCCTTTCTGAGCCACGAGATTCCCATGAGCGAGTTCGTCCAAAAGCACGCGAGGCCGAAGACATACACTAGGAGAAACTTCGTCGCGATGGCGATGAGGCAGGATACGACGAAGAGCGCCCAAGATAGCGCGTCCGGGGGGAATACCCCAGGACCGGTCGCGAAGGCGAACGCGAGGCACGCGAGCGAGACGAGAACCCCCTCGCACAGTGAATTCCCGAGCGTGATCGAGAGGCTCGAGAGCTGGTAGTCCGCGGGCCTTAAAAGCTCGATCGCGATGTTCCCCGTGCGGATCTGACGCGACGTGCGATACTCGCTCGAGCCGGAGACGAGCGCGCTCATGAAAAGGGAGATGACGAGGTAGGTCTTCATCTCGGCCCACGCGTAGTCGCCCACGCTTGCCTTACCTGAAAACACGGCGGCCCAGATGCCGAAGATGACGGCGTAGGTTACGACGATCGAAACCATGTTCACGATATATGGAATGCGGTACGCGAGGGTCTCCTGAATCGCGAGCGCTGCGAACCGGCGGTATTTCCGCAAGGCGAGTCTCAGCATGTCACTTCCCCGCGCCCGCGAGGTCGAGCTTTCCCTCGTACACGTTCTTGATCACGCGCTCGATGTCCGGCTCGTCGATGCGGAAGTCGATAACGTCGCCCGACTCGATCGCGAGGGCGGCCACGTCGCGGGCGGAAAGCGCGAAGCGGTCGAATTCCACCGATATCTCGCAATCCGAGTGCGCGATCGTCTGCAGGTTCGCCTTCTTGTCGAGCTTCGCCGCAAGCGCATCGCCTCCCGAGGCGAGCCTGAGATGCATGGTGCGAGTCCGCACGCAAAGGTCAAGGAGCGTCTGTAGTTTCCCGTCGTAAATTACTGTCCCATGGTCGATGATCACGAGCCGCTCGCACACGTCGCGGATGTCGTCGAGGTCATGCGAGGTAAGGAGGATCGTCGCGCCGCGTTCCCGGTTGACGCGCGCGAGGAAGGCGCGGATGCGCTCGCGGACGGCGACGTCGAGCCCGATCGTCGGCTCGTCGAGGAAAACGACGGCCGGGTCATGGAGGAAGGAGACCGCGAGGTCGGCCCGCATGCGCTGACCGAGCGAGAGCTTCCGCGCGGACATGTCCATGAACTCGGCGAGCCCAAGCACCTCGGTAAGGTAGGAAAGGTTGTCGCGATAGCGCGCCGCGCTTATTCCGTAAATGTCCCTGATCAGGGTAAAGGACTCGCGAACCGGGATGTCCCACCACAGCTGCGTGCGCTGACCGAACACGACGCCGATGCGGCGCGCGTTTTCCATGCGCTCGCGATAGGGATCCATGCCGTTCACCGAGACCGTGCCGGCGCTCGGCATAAGTATCCCGGTCAGCATCTTGATCGTCGTCGATTTTCCCGCGCCGTTCGGCCCGACGTACGCGACCGTCTCCCCCGACTCGATCGAAAGATTAACGTCCCTAACCGCGTTGATCTCGCGGTATTCGGGCTTGAATAGGTGCTTTACCGCTCCCGCGAGACCCGCTTCCTTGACCGCGCTTTCATAGGCCTTGCACAGGCCCGTTGCCTCGATTATCGCCATGGATCAAGTATATCGGGCGGCTCAATCTTGTGAAAGCGTTTTTTTTACAAGAAGCCGGGGCGATTCCGATCTTGCGGAATACCTCATAGATAGTATATAAAAGATATATGCCAACCCATAGCGGTTGGCTCAAGGAACAAAAAGCGATAAGTGAGGTTGCTATGCGCAAAGACGCGATGTGCCGAGCGGTATTTGGGGCGCTGCTTTTGACGATGATGGCTTTCTCCTGCAAGATGCCCGACGACGCGACAAACGCGTCCGGCGCGACCGATGGAACCTATAGCGACGGCAACGGGTTTAATTTAACCGTCAGCGATGGCAAAGTAGTACACATCAGGTGCACCGTTTCGCGCAATATGACTGCCGTTACAATCGAGACCAGTCCCAATTGGACGATCAGCGATGGCGAGATCTCCAATCATACTTTGCCGGCGAGCTCATTGGGAAACATGACGATCCACGGAAGCTTCAGCGGTAATACCGTAACCTTGTCATATACACTCAGCGGCGGCGGCAGCGGTTATCTTAGCGGAACCCTGGGCACCCAACCGGGCGAGCAACCGGGAGAGCAACCTACCGCGCCGACCGTCACGATAACCATACTGGAGGAAACCGCCGGCTTCGCGCGGGTCAGCCTGAGCAATTCGGCAGGAGTTAACGCCTCGACATATTACAGCATAGACGGAAGCAATATCACCACGTCCAGTTTGCGGTATTCGGACGGGGAGCAAATCGTAATCGCGAAAAACTGTACCTTGAAAGCCGCGGCTTACCAGTACAGTTTCGGCGAAACGGCTTCACGGGAATTTACGTTCGCCACGGCGACGACCGCCCCGTCCGGCGCGGAGTGGGCCCGAACGTTCGGCGCCGCGGATATCGGCGAAGCCGGCTCCCAGCTGATCGCCATGAACGATGGGACGTTCCGCATGGCGTTATTCGGTCAGGCCTCGACGCTTGGAAGCGACTTTACCTATCAGGGAACGCATAGTGTGAATCTGCCGGAGTCGACGCCTTGGACGTGCTACTTCATCCATCGCGCCGCCGACGGGCGAGTATTCAAGGCGTACTACAAGTTTAATTACGAAAATTACAATGCGGCGGTACCGTTGGCCATCGTTGGCTATGCCGCCGACGGAAGCCAGACTTTCGCCCGCCAATACTCGATTCTGCGCGTAAACCCCGCCACGATCGCCTACTATCAGCCGGGAGCCTTCGTTTCCAACGCGGACGGCAGTTTCGCCCTCGCGTTCGGCCACAACGCGGAAGATTCCAGCGGCAACAACGTCGCGTTGCTGGAATGCGCCTCCGACGGCAGTCCCGTTTCGTTCACCATGTACGATACTCCGGAAAGTTGCGTTAACGTGACGTCGCTAACCAAAGTCGGCGATGAGTACGTTCTTATCGCCGAGGAAACTCGCGGCTCGATCACTGAAGCATTAACGCTCAATGTCGCTCGAATCAGCGCCACCGATCACAGCGTAATCAGATGGGCGCGAATTCCGGTCGGCGTTCAACCCGGAAACGGAAACCCCAGTTCGTCGAAATGGCTCCCGGGGGCAAGCGGAGCCGGAACCCTGTTCTATTCCAGTAACTATGACAGCATCGCAACCGTACTGAACCTGGACACAACCCTTAACGTCGTTTCCTCGTGGTTCTGGGATTCGGTTTACGCGCCGGCGGCGACGCGTCTCGCGTCGGGAGACATCGTCGTAGGTGGCGCCTGGCGTTCGGTTTCCGGCAGTTACGATTCTGACCTGGCGCTGATCCGCCTGAGTTCGGCAGGTCTTTCTCCGGTATGGTCAAAGCGCTACGGTGGCACCTTCTCCGAAACGCTTGAAAGGGGCAGTCTCCTCGCGCTCTCAGGCGGCGGATTCCTCGTGTCGGGGAGGACATTTAGTTTTGGATGCGGAAATTATGATGAGTGGCTGCTTCGCCTTCCCGACAACGGCGGCACCGCCGCGTTATCCACGGCGGCGCTTCGCTGGGCTGTCGATATCACGCCCGAGGCCGCCGCGGTAAGCGCGCCGGTCAGCGCGGATATCACGCCCGACATTACGGGCTCCGCGCTGAGCGTGGCCGACCTCACCTCGGGCATGGATCCCGCGCCGGTATACACCGACGAAACGGCGTCCCTGGTAATAATGTCGCAGTTATAAAAAAAAAAACGATGCGCGATACGGCGGTCGAGGCGGTTATGCGCGATCGACCGCCTTATCGCTTAATTTCCGGGATATTCGTTCGAACCCGTGTTTATTTGCGTCAATCTATTCAGTGCTTTCGTCTCGACGTCAATCGAGAAAACACCGAACTTGTAATCGATCAAGGGATCATATTCCATTCGATGAAAGAAAATCGTCTTGCCGTCCGGGCCCCATGACGGCTTGCTGTTGATATTGCCGTCCTGAATCAGGTACTCGGCGCCGGAACCGTCAGCGTTCGCGATCTTGATAGCCCAATCGCCCAAGTAGACCCCGTCAGAAATCTCGCCCTTCAGCGGATCGACGTTCACCAACCAAGCAATCTTTCTGCCGTCAGGCGAAAAATACGGGTCATAATCGGCCAGATGGTCATTCGTCAAGCGAATGGGCGTTGATAGTGGAATCGCGTCCATGACGAAGATTTCGTAGTTCTCGCGCGCATAGTCATCCGCCGGATAGATTGTGTCCAGTCTTGTTCGCAATTTGATGTTAATTAGACCATTGGAAATGCTATCCATTACGCTGCCGGTTTCAATAACACTTGCTGTTTG
>Ga0116170_10002906_pt1 | contig 16243 bp, 11 predicted proteins | sample AD_JPNHW1_MetaG_FD_89797 | JGI IMG/M metagenome (GOLD analysis project Ga0116170, IMG submission 89797) | Active sludge microbial communities of municipal wastewater-treating anaerobic digesters from Japan - AD_JPNHW1_MetaG | ecosystem: Engineered > Bioreactor > Anaerobic > Digestate | place...
CGGAACAAGATTCCAGACCGCATGCATTCGCCGATTCCTCGTCCATTAATCCAAAGCCCGGACAATGTGACGTATCAACCAATCCGTGCCAAATCATTTTGCCGCAAAGAATGTCATATGGTTTATTTGTTATTAGTTCGTCTTTCGAATCCGGCTTGATCAGCATCTTGGAAACCGGTTTATAACTGGCTGGAAATAAACCCCATAAATCTGATCCGGGAGGGATCAGATCCGGATAGGAACGGCTTAATAGATCAAAATGATACTTTGTCGGATCCGATCGATCTGGCAAAACCCGATATTTCACCCGGTGATGAACACTTTGTACCCCGTCTGAGTTCATTGTCCAGTAATAAAGCCATTCCCCTTGTTCACCGGTCACACGAAGCGGTACCCTGCATTCGGAACTTTCACATTCTCCTTCGAAAGCTCCCATCCGAATCCGGATCTTTATCGGGAAAGATGTAAAAGCGGATGAATCGACCATTCGGATTTGAATTTCCGGTATCTGCGGACAGAGTTGATTTGGCTCACAATTGACCAATTCAAAGCGGAGCGGAGGGAAAGATCCCGTTAGATCAGGGGATTTTTCTTCGGATATTTCATCGCGTGAAATAAGTGGTCCGGTTCTGCGAAGGAACAAGCCGGTGCAATTTTGATTTTCGATGATATGATCGCACGGTGGTGTCGACTGCCATTCGAAAAGGACTTCGGGACCGCATTGTTCTAAAATTTCCTGTTCTCCGGGCTGAATTTCGGAATTGATCATCATTGTACAAACTGTTTGAGAGGTATTCCAATAAGCAAGCTGCCAAACGATTTGTTGATCGGATGATGCTGCAAATATAGAGATTGAATTACAAAAAATCAGGAAGATAAAGAACGAAACAGAAAGAAGAAGAAAGAAGGATATCCTGTTCTTTCCTCCCATAAAAGGTCACTCGTTCTTCGTTACGAGATCATTTGATTTTAGAAGCATGATTCTATTTTTGATCTATCTATATTTATGATATGAAATGATCGATCTGATAAAACCCAGAAAATTGTACACGGAATATGCTCTAATGAACAGTGAACTGGGATTTAATGCGGCAAGTTAAAGAATAATAGAAAATACCAGAATAAAAAGACTTTTTCTGAGGAATATTCGATAGGATTGATAAGCAAAGTTCCCGTTGAAGACTTGAGAATCAGATTAATATTCTTCGATATTAATCTTTTGTATTTTTCCGATAGAAAAAGGCATGATTTGATTGGCAAATTCAGTCATTCTTGCAGCCGGATCGCTTACATAAAACAAATAATTTGCTTTTTCTTGAGAAAAAGAAGTATTTAGAAGGTCATTTTCCGTAAGAATCCGCCGAAGCATTTCGGCGGTGTTCAAACCAGGATCTACACATATCACATTCTCTCCCATAAATCTCTCAATGGCTGTCTTTATTAACGGATAATGCGTACATCCTAACAGTAGGGTATCGATATTTTCTCCCTTAATATCCGTTAGGTAACGGGCAATAATCTGATCAGTAAGATCATCCTCAAAAAGCCCTTCTTCAACGAATGGGACAAATAAAGGACAAGCTTGTTTATAAATTTCGAAATCCGGATTAATCTGGCTTAAAAAGGATTCGTACGCACCGGAATGTATCGTTGCATAGGTACCAATAATACCGATTTTCCCATTTCGGGTTGCCGCTGCCGCTGCATACGCTCCCGGTTCGATGACACCAATGATCGGTATTTTGGTTTCCTGCCGAATATCATCCAAGGCATAAGCGCTTGCTGTGTTACAAGCGATAACGATCGCCTTTACGTTTTGACTTTCCAGAAATCGGACGATCTGTCGAGTGTAATGAATGATCGTCTCCTTGGATTTGTTCCCGTATGGAACACGAGCGGTGTCCCCAAAATAAATGATATTTTCTTCCGGCATCTCTTGAATCAGTTTCCGCATAACGGTCAATCCGCCGACTCCTGAATCAAAAATTCCGATCGGAGCACTCTTATTCATTCAATTCCTCTCCTATTCCCACTTGCAAAAAGCTTTTTCGAGCAATTTACAAATTATACGCGCAAAACTTAATTGCCAAATTTCTAATAACATTATCATTAATGATGTAATTCAATCAGTTATAATTTTTATATCGCACATGATTTTGTGTAGCGATAGTAGAAAGGTTGATATATCGGTGTAAACCGGTAAAAAATTAATGGAACCTGGAAGTTGTACTCCGTCCGAAATTAATTCCCATTATCTGACACTCTTAATTGTTTTTTTATTTCTGTATTTTCTGTTTACGGTAATTTATTCCGTATTCAGATTTAATAGGCGCCCCGACATTTTTTCAGAAGAAAATGAAAAGGAGAAGAATGCGGAAAATGCTTCCGCTTTATCTCCCGAGCAAGTGAATGTTATCTGGTTGGCTGCAAAAATAAATGCGGTCATCGTGTCCATTTTTGCGTTTATTCTGATTAACGACAGCTTCTGCCTCTATCGAAGTCAATGGCTCTTATTATTGAGTATCATTCTGATTCCGCTTGTATTGTATTTCTTGGAAGCATTGATCAGCGGTATTGCCGCACGAAATGCCGATTCATGGATAAAGTACTTTCATGGTGTTGCCCGTTTGACAGTTTTTTTCTTTAAACCGCTTTATTCGTTTTATGAGTCTTTTAAACCCGATAATATTCGCAACGATTATACATTCAATGAAGTGGAAGCCCATTTAAGAGAATGGGTAAATAATGCTCCGGATAATGCCGCTTTGAAAGAAGATGAACGAAAAATGGTCCGTTCTATTCTTCATTTCAGCGATACACTGATTCGAGAGATTATGATTCCTCGTATTGATATGACCGCGGTAGATGTCGAAACCAGTCTTGAAGAGGCGGCATCTATCGTATTGGCTTCCGGACATTCTCGTTTGCCGGTTTATGAGGATGACATCGATAATATTATCGGTGTTCTTTATGCAAAAGATCTGTTAAAAATCTATACGGAAAATCCGGAAAATCGCGCGTTGCGGGATTATCTGAGGCCTGCTTTATTTGTGCCCGAATCCAAAAAGGCTGGTGACTTATTGAGTGAAATGCAAACTTCCGGGATTCACATGGTGATTGTTGTCGACGAATACGGAGGAACTGCCGGGATCGTTTCTATGGAAGACATTGTAGAAGAAATTGTCGGAGAAATCCGAGATGAATATGATGACAGCGAAGAAAAGCTGATCAATGAAATCAGTGAAAACGAATATTCTCTTTTGGGTAGAATCGACTTGGAAGATGTGAATGAAATTCTCGGGACCCATATTACGCGAGAATCCGCGGATACACTCGCCGGCTTCCTTTACTCCCAGATCGGTAAAGTACCGGTCGGTGATGAGGAAATCGAAGTGGAAGGTTGGATATTCCGCATTGAAGAGTTATCCGGAAACAGAATCAGGCGTGTCCATGTAAAAAAGCTGGAAGAAGATTCGCCGAACAAGGAAGGTGAACAGGATGAAGAGTGAAAATGACCTTCGGGAATTGATTGATATCGCATTGGCTGTCCGTGGTAAAGCTTATGCGCCCTATTCGAAATACGCGGTGGGCGCTGCACTGCGAACAGGCAGCGGTAAAATTTACACCGGTGTGAATGTGGAAAACTCTTCATATCCTCTCACTATTTGCGCGGAACGCAACGCCATTTTCCATGCGATTACCGAGGGCGATTCGGATTTTGAAATGATTGTGATAGCAACTGAGAATGGCGGGTCTCCTTGCGGTGCCTGTAGGCAGGTAATGGCGGAATTTGCATTGGATATGAACGTTGTGATGGTGGATAAAAGCGGAAAGATCATTTTACAGGCCACTGTGGATGAACTTTTACCGGAAGCTTTCACTCCGAAATCACTCAGAAAATAGCACGTTATGGAAAGATCTGTTCGAGTTCAGGCTCTGGTTCTCAGCCATAATGACTTTGGTGAAGCGGATCGATATGTAAAATTATTGACACCCGATCGGGGAAAGATTTCGGCCTTGGCAAAAGGAGTACGAAAAATGAATTCCCGAAAGGCCGGTCATTTAGAGCCGTTTACCATAATTTCAGCCCAGCTGGTCCAAGGAAAAGGATCATCTTGGATTATCAGTCAGGTTTCTACTATAGAGAGTTTCCCCGGCTTGACCGATAATTTGGAATCAACTTGCCATGCGGCTTATGTCTCGGAATTGACGGATCGTTTTGCTACAGAGGAATATTCGAATTTTGAGCTTTATAAACTGGCTGTAGAAACCATGCGCCGTCTTTCAAGAATAACCGATCATTTCCCGGTAATGCGATATTTCGACTTCAGACTGCTTGATTTGGCCGGCTTTCGACCGCAACTTCATTCCTGTGTTCGGTGCGGTAACGAAATTATCGAAGAGCAACAATTTTTTTCAAACATTTTGGGCGGAGTGGTCTGTCCGAAATGCGGCATGAAAGAATCCGGGACCGTGTCCATTTCGTCTCGCTCGTTGAAATATTTTCGCTATTATCAAACACACAATTTTTCTCAAGCTTCGGCTGCCGGCTGGCCGGCTGATCTAAGGCAAGAATCAGAAATCATCCTGACCAATTATCTGACCTATTTTGCGGAAAAAAAGATCAATAGTCAGATCTTTTTAAACTGTATTCGTTGATCATTGATCAATAAAAATAAGAGAATCACTTTATAAACGGAGGTGAAGATGCGTTACGGGACTTTCGACGACGAGAAGCTTGAATATTGTATTACGCAACCGGATACACCGCTGCCTTGGATTAATTATTTGGGGACAGAAGATTTTTTTGGATTGATTTCAAATACGGCTGGTGGATACTGCTTTTATCGGGATGCCCGTTTACGTCGACTGACCCGTTATCGCTATAATAATGTTCCTGCGGATAGCGGAGGAAGATATCTTTATCTGCGAGATCGGCAAACAGACGACTATTGGTCGCCGACTTGGCAACCGGTTCAATCAACTTTGGATCACTACAGCTGTCGGCACGGATTGGGTTATACCGTCATCGCTTCGGAGAGAAAAGGAATTGCCTTTTCGGGGTGCTATTTTATTCCGATCGGCGAAAATCTCGAAATCTGGGATATTACGATCACAAATCGGCGAAAAGAGGAAGCCGATTTATCCTTATTTTCATTTATAGAATTCTGCTTGTGGGATGCACAAGATGATGCAACCAATTTCCAACGTAATTACAATATCGCAGAAGTGGAAGTTGAAGGGAGTACGATTTTCCATAAAACCGAATATCGAGAACGGCGGAATCATTTTGCATTTTTCCACTGTTCGGATCCGATAGCGGGTTTTGACACGCAACGAGAAGCGTTTCTCGGACGCTATCGTGGCTTCGATCAACCTCAAGCGGTTGAACAGGGAGTTTCTTTCAACTCGATTGCGACGTCTTGGCAGCCGATCGGCTCTCACCAAGTACAATTCCATCTCAGCGGCGATGAAAGCCGCCGGATCATTTTTTTGCTGGGGTATCATGAAAATCCCCGGAGTCAAAAATTTGATCCTCCCGAATCGAATACGCTCAATAAGAAAACCGTTTATCCCATTATTCGTGAATGGGAACATCCGGAGCGGGTAGATCGGGCATTTTCGGACCTTAAATCTTATTGGAAGGGTATTCTGCAAAAGTTTTCTGTCCGGACACCGGTGAACCATGTGGATCGTATGATAAATACCTGGAATGCATATCAGTGTATGGTCACATTCAACCTGTCTCGCTCGGCATCCTATTTTGAAAGCGGGATCGGGCGGGGAATGGGTTTTCGTGATTCAAATCAAGATCTTTTGGGATTTATGCATATGGATCCGGAACGTGCTCGGCAACGGATACTTGATCTTGCCGCGACTCAGTTGGAAAACGGAGGGGCATACCATCAATATCAACCGCTTACTAAGCGAGGGAATAACGATATTGGCTCAGGCTTTAATGATGATCCATTATGGTTGGTATTGAGCACATCCGCATACTTACGTGAAACGGGCGATTATTCCATTTTAGAAGAATCTGTACCATTCGAAAACCAGCCTGGATCGGAACAACCCTTATTGGAGCATTTGGACCGCTGTATTTCTTATACGAAAGAACGACTAGGGCCTCACGGACTCCCTCTTATCGGCAGAGCGGATTGGAATGATTGCTTGAATCTGAATTGCTTTTCGGATTCACCCGGGCAATCTTTTCAGACGACTACTAATAGAGAAGGCAAAAATGCTGAATCGGTATTTATTGGCGGTTTATTTGTTCTGGCTGCCAATGCCTATGCGGATATTTTGGATATATTACAACAAACAGAAAAATCAACTCGGATTCGTAGTTATGCGAATGAGATGGCAAAGGTTACGGATATGGCGGGATGGGATGGCCAATGGTTTTTACGGGCGTATGATGATCAAGGCGCTGCGGTTGGCTCTCATCATTGTACCGAAGGAAAAATCTTTATCGAACCCCAAGGGATCTGCACTATGGCAGGTATCGGGCTCGACAACGGTCATGCCGTGCAAGCTTTAAATTCTTTGAATGCGTATCTGTCCGGGAAAGACGGAATTGCATTATTATGGCCTGCTTTTACTCATTACTATATCAATCTGGGAGAAATAACATCATATCCTCCCGGATACAAAGAAAATGGATCCGTTTTTTGTCACACAAATCCATGGATAATGATTGCCGAAACGAAACTGGGGGACGGGGATCGGGCTCTAGATTATTATTTAAAAATTTGCCCTTCTTTTCGTGAAGAGATCAGCGAAATTCATCGCTGTGAACCTTATGTCTATGCCCAGACGATTGCCGGACCCGAATCACCCACTCCCGGCGAAGCGAAGAATTCCTGGCTGACCGGGACCGCGGCTTGGAATTACGTAGCGATTACCCAATATATCCTCGGAATTCGACCCGAATTGACCGGATTACGAGTGGAACCGATTATCCCAAAAGATTGGGAGGGCTTTCAAGTCGTTCGAGACTTTCGCGGCATTCGCTATAATATATCCGTGAGACGGAAAGGAAAAGGGAACCATTGTCAATTAAATATCGACGGTCAGGATATCGAAGGGACTGTAATTCCTCTTTCCGTTGTTGAAGGGAAAAAGCAAGTGATGGTTCAAGCGATTATTCAATAAAAAAAAGCTCCGAAAATAAATCGGAGCTTTCTGTTTATTGAGCAAAAAAACTCTAATTACTTGATTTCCCACTTTTCCCAATGTGCATAACCGGTTAACGTTTCGGGAGCGATGATATTCGGTTTGCGCAGAACCAAACTGCTATACCAGTAAATGGGGTTGATAATCGCTTCTTCTTCGATAATAATTTCATCGGAACGGGCGTATAATGCAGCTCGGGCTTTCGGATCGGTTTCTTTTCCGGCTTTCTTCACAACTTCTTCGTACTCGATATAAGCCGGATTGGATTTATCCGTACAATCTTTTGACGGCCAATCTGTAACGGCCTGATAAGCCGTACCACATAAAAAGACATCGGCGGTGAAATTGTTGGCATCCATATAATCTTGAACCCAGGTGCTGCGATAAACATTATCCAAACCCTGTTGCCGTTCAACCTTATAGACAGCCCATTCACTATTCTTTAAGTTTACAGTGATCCCTAAGATATTTTGCCACATATATTGGATTGTTTCAGCCAGCATTTTCCTGGATTCACTGGTATTGAAATTGTAAGTAACAACGATATCTTTCGGTTGAATCCCTTTTTCCTTGCAATACTCGTCAATCAGTGCTTTCGCCGCTTCCGGATCATACATAATGCCCAAATCGGGATAATCTTCGACTTTCGGCGCCCCGTCAACTCCCGGATGGATATAAAACGGTGCCGCTATTCCCTCTTTAAGTGTCTTCACCACAGCTTCTTTGTCCACCGCAAGGCTTAACGCTTTTCGGATTCGAACGTCATCGGTTGGAGGGAGCCATTCGTTGTAAATAAGAAACTCGGTTCCGACCGAATCTGTCGAAGGTTTGATCTGATCCTTGAAAGCCGGATCAGAAATAATTCGATCATAATCGGCACTGGGAATTCCGGCTTCATCCATATTTCCGGCTTCGTATTCCGCTAAAGCAGCGGATGTATCGATTAAAGAATAATGAACTCCGGCAATCTTAGGCTTCGGTACAAATTCCGTTCCCGGCCAAAAAGGATTGGCGATAATTGTCAGATGGGAGTCATGAACCCATTCTTCCAATGTAAACGGACCATACCCCTGGTAAAATCCGGTTTCTGTCCACCGTTCGCCCAAAGCTTCATTACAGGCATCTCCGTCTATAATCCACGAAGGCATAGCATGTAACATCCACATGCTCAGGATGTTAAGATTGAATACACCGGCTTCTTTGAAGGTATATTCTATGGTGTAATCATCCAGAGCTTTAACACCGACGGTTGAAAAATCTGGACGAGCCACTGGCGTGCCTTCTTCCTCTTCAACCGGCGTATTATAAGCTTCCGCCCCTTCTATCAGATTGGCAACATAGGCATAACCGGATGCTGTTTCCGGTCGTAGCGTTCTTTCTGCGCCATAGACAAAATCATGAGCGGTGACATAGCGCACATTCCCATTGCAGTCTTTAACTTCCTCCACTGCTTTTGTCTCGGGATTATAACGGACCCAGGGAACATTCTGCAGCAATTTGAATGTATAGACTCTACCGTCATCTGAAACCGAATATTCAGTTGCCATCCCCGGTTCCAACAATCCTGTGGTTTCATTTTGTCTCATGATGCCGACTGTCATTTCATCAACCAATTGAATTCCAATGAAATCGGTCACCAAAGCCTGGTCAATAGAAGGTATATCTCCGCTGCCAAAGTATGTTCGGAAATACTTTGCTTCATCGGCGAGGACAGGCATTGCAATCAGCATGAGCGAAACCATCGTAATGCTGAATAATAAAAGCAATTTTCTGTTAATCATAGTCACACCTTTCTTTGTTTCTATATAAAGTTCATACCGAATTTCGATATGTCATTAAAAAATGGTAAAAACTCTTTTGAAAATAAAACGATAAATACGATATTAATCTAAGAATGGTTATTTTTCAAGGTTTTCGTCATAATTTGTTATTGAGAAATAAAAAGATTACATGTGCAATTTTCCAATGGATTTAGTCAAAGACAAAAAGACCCTTTCGATCAGGAGTGCATTTATCGTGAAATATAGTGAAAAATCTTCGCAACCCATTTCTGACGGTATCTCATCCGTTATTGTATCCGGCTCGAATGAATCTTTTAAAATCTCGCCGATTTTAGCGATCAGTTTTGGATCGTTGTTTACCGGCGGCATCACCTGAGAATAAGTTAATTGATAGGTCGCTCTGGTTGGCTGCGTAATACTCCCTTATTTTCTGAAGCATATTCATTCATTAGCAACGCATCCAGACAGGCTCTTATTCCCAGTGTCAGCTGCGCTTCTTTTCCTCTGAGGAGTTCGACCACTCCGGTTTCTCCGATAGTGGTTTGAACTTCAAGTCCTAGATTTTTTATATATTCTGCGACTTTTTCCGCTGTTCAATATTCCATGAAACCCAACTCGGGAAAACGGTGAAAATCCTTCCTTATCCGTACCAGTTCATCTTTTATTTCGATTATTTTGGTCTAAATCCGCAAGCCCGTAAACCGCTTAAACTGCTATTCATAAAGTCATTATTAAATTTTTGATATGCTTTCCTGTCTTTGTTTTCCTATCAAGAAAGCATCTTATGAATTTTTATTTGAGATGATATTATTGCTGAATATCGACACATAAAGATGTGCCTTCCTTGACGATTTCCTCTTCCAGGTGTATATTAAAACAGCCTGAAAAAAGGCTATTGCCCTCATAGCTCAATTGGACAGAGCGTTTGCTTGCGGAGCAAAAGGTTGGGGATTCGACTTCCTCTGGGGGCGCTCATTTCTTGTTTTTCTTAAAAAATCGATAGACCTTTTTTTGATGCCTTTAAAGAGGCATCGTTTAATTAGAAAAGAGTCGGCAATTTAATAAACATCGATCCGGTGAGGAATCTATGTTTATCTGTTTCTAAAACAGAATAAATAAAATATCATTCGTTGTCGGAATTGATTAATCTAAGATCATCGTTCAGAATTTGATGATTATTCCGGACGATGATCTTATCGGTTCTATTTATAATGAGTTGCGCGGAAAAATCTCATGCCGCCTGGATATACTTTTACATTTTGAAATCCGTTTGCCATTAAGATTCTTGCAGCGTTATAAGCCCGGACACCCATTGCACAAAAAATAATAATTTCTTTCTCTTTATCAATTTCAGACAGTCTTGATCGGAGCTGTCCCAACGGAATATTCAAAGCCTCTGGCAAGGCATAAATTTGGCACTCTGCCTCTTCGCGCACATCCAATAACAGAGTTTTTTTCGGATCATAATGTTCTACAATATCCCATTCGGTAAAAAAGACCCTGGATTTAAGGACATTTTCTGCAACAAATCCTGCCATATTGACCGGGTCTTTCGCAGAAGAAAAAGGAGGTGCATAAGCGAATTCAAGCGATTTCAGATCCCAAATTGTTCCGCCGAGACGAATAGCGGTCCCGATGGTATCGATTCGTTTATCCACTCCTTCTTTTCCGATAATCTGTGCTCCGAATATCTTATTTCCATCCGTAGAAAAAAGCAGTTTAATGGCCATCGGAGATGCTCCTGGATAATAACTCGCATGAGAATTTTGCAGGATGATTATTTTTTCATAATCCTTTCCTTTGACAAAACCGTTTTTCAAAAGAGTTTTTTCATTTGTACCCGTATTCGCGGCACATAAATCAAAGATCTTGACAATCGCTGATCCTTGAGTTCCCTGATATTGATCGTTTTCCTCAGCAATGTTATTGGCAGCGATACGTCCTTGTTTGTTAGCCGGTCCGGCTAACGGAATCATTGTTTTGCCTTTATTGATAAAATCTTCAACTTCAATGACATCACCGACCGCGTAAATGTCAGGATCGGATGTCCGCAGTGCTTTGTCAACTACAATTCCCCCGCGGGCATTCATTGCTAAGCCCGCCGAACGGGCTAGATCACTATTCGGTTTGACACCGATCGCTAAAATTACGAGTCGGGTGGTTAATTGTTTCCCATCGGATAAGTTAACTAGAATCGATTCATCGGTTTCCGTAAAAGAGGTGACTCCATTCCCAAGATAAAGCGACACACCATTTTTTTCTAATGTTTTATGAATAAGCTGCGCCATTTCAAAATCAAATGGTGCCATTACCTGGTTTAGCATTTCAACCAAAGACACAGCCATTCCAAGTTGGCGAAGGTTTTCAGCCATTTCGACTCCAATGAACCCACCTCCGATTATGACGGCATCATTGATTTTATTTTGCCGAATATATTGGCGGATTCGATCTGCATCATCGACTGTCCAGAGAGAAAAAATGAACTTTGAGTGAATGCCTGGGATATTCGGTATAATCGGTGAGGACCCCGTTGCCAGGACCAATGTATCATAACTTTCAACCGATTCTTGGGAAGTGGCCAAATTTTTAACAGTGATCGTTTTGTTTTCGCGATCAATCGAGATTACTTCCTGTTGGATGCGAACATCAATGTTGAATTTTGATTTCAAAGATTCTGGAGTTTGTAGTAGAAGAGTATCCCGTCTTGGAATTACATCTCCTACATGGTAAGGCAAGCCACAATTCGCATAAGAAACATATTTTCCGCGTTCGAAAAGGATTATATGGGAACTTTCGTCCAGTCTGCGTAACCTGGCTGCGGTAGAAGCTCCTCCCGCAACTCCGCCAACGATAATAACTTTTTTGCTCATGAAAAAAGCCTCCTAAATGAGGATAAAGAAAACAAATTTTCATCTATCTTAACATATGTGAAACCATCTAAGAGATTTTTATATATTTTAAATTGCACGAATGGATGGTCTGAAAGAATGAAAATTGGACTTCATCAAATTCGATCCAATAAGTTCATTAATTTACTGTGAATTTTATTTTAAAAAGGTTTGCCGAATTTTATAAGAGCGGCAAACTCTTTGAAACGAAATTCTCCCTTACGATAAAAATGTTTCGACGAAGTGCTTTTTTAAAATAAATGAAATTTGATCGGTCTTATCAAAAAAATTATAAAAAAGGGCTATGGAATAAAAAATTGAATTTTTGGGGAAGAATATATTTCATTTCTGTCTCATAAATCTGATCTGCCGATCATTTATTGTAAATTTAATGAATAGAAATCCATTCGGAATGAATTCCGTTTTTTTAGATATAAAGAAAAGCGTGCTGCAAAATTACGCACACTTTTCTTTATGATTTTCGGATTTATCCATCATATATTGTTTAAAATCAATTTAAAGAAGTTTCGATTCCGTTTTTAGACAGCTCCTGTTTCCTTATTTGTTTTCTCCCGTTTTAGCTTTCTTTTTTCTTTAATTGTCATTTTCGGCTTCTTTTTTTGCTCTTTTTTAGCCTTATCATTTTTCCCTGTATCAGCCATCATAACCTCCTATGTTTTTCTTGAACCGGTTTAAGAAGAAATGAATATCATTCAATCATTTTTCTATACTATTTGAAATTGATTTACTTGTCAACAAACCAGACGTATATTTTCTCGGTCATTTAATCCGGCCTATAATATTTTTTATAGGAATCGGACCAGTTTAAGTGAAGCAAACCGAAGAAAATTATTAAGCATTTTGGCTCCTTTCTCTCAGCAAGTATCTGACGATTAAACAATCAGAGCCTCTTCCGATTCTCAGATTTTCCTGAATTTGTTTGTTAATAAATTATATCGAAAAAAACAGACCTTTCAACATTCATTTTTGTTCAGCATTAATCAGCTTGACAATTCGTTCCGCTGCCTTTCCGTCACCGTACGGGTTCGTAGCTTTGGACATTTTTTCCCATTGATCGGGGTGATCTAACAGATCGCATACGTGCGTATAAATATTTTCGGGATCTGTTCCCACCAATCGCACATTCCCGGAAATCACGCCTTCCGGACGTTCGGTCACTTCCCGAAGTACCAGTACCGGCACACCCATCCCCGGAGCCTCTTCTTGTAACCCTCCCGAATCGGTGAGTAATATCTTGCTGTTTTTCAACAGATAAACCATCGAAAGATAATCCAAAGGCGGAATCAAGCTGATATTCGGTTGATGATCCAAAATCGAAAAAACCGTTTTGCGGACGATCGGATTCAGGTGGACCGGGTAAACAATATGAACACGATCCGCATAAATTTGACTGATTTTCAAGATTGCATTACATATATCGACTAGCGGCTTTCCATGGTTTTCCCTACGATGTGCCGTAACGGTTATAATTTCTTTTTCTCCGAAAGGGATCCCTTCTAAAGGAGTACCTTTTTCTTCAAACGGGATTTTTAATGCTAGTTGCTGAGCGTCAATTACCGTATTTCCGGTAACATGGCAGATTTCTGGAGGTATTCCCTCACGGAGCAAATTTTGGCGTGCCATTTCAGTAGGGGCGAAGTGCAAATCAGCGATTACGCCGGCGATTTTCCGGTTGATTTCTTCGGGGAAAGGCGCCCATTTATTCCAGCTTCGAAGGCCGGCTTCCACGTGACCGACTTTAATTTGATTATAATAGGCAGCCAAGGCTGCAGCCATGACGGTTGTCGTATCCCCCTGAACCAGTATCCAATCCGGTTTTCTTTCCAGAAGAACCTTATTCATTTGTATGAGAATCGAAGCCGTGATATCCGACAGTGTCTGATTTTCTGTCATCAGGTTCAAATCGATATCCGGAGGAATGCTGAAAATCTGAAGCACTTGATCAAGCATTTCTCGATGTTGAGCCGTGAGGCAGACGATCGTTTCGATATGCGATTCCGCTTGAAGACATTTAATGACGGGTGCCATTTTAATCGCTTCCGGACGGGTGCCTACTACCACCATCACTTTCAGCCTGTTGTTCATAATGGTTATTTGACCATCCTATTCTTTTTTTCAATCTTATCAGTTGATCCGAATTGTTCAATGAAATGTTATCATGATTTAAGTTTTAAGAGAAAGATAAAAAAAGAACGGTTCGGTTGAGAAAAAATATCGTTGAGCGAATCTTATCTATGGTATAAAGAGAGACAGTTTAAAGATTTACATATTTTTGGGGGAGTCCCTAATGCTGGCAAAAGTATATTCCTGTACAGTTACGGATCTGGATGGCGATATTATCGAAGTCGAGGTCGATAATTCTTCTTATGGTTTACCTCAGACTGTAATTGTAGGATTAGCGGATACGGCAGTTCAGGAAAGCAGGGAGCGGGTAAGATCTGCGATCCGAAACGCAGGCTTGGAATATCCGCGGAAAAAGGTCACCATTAATCTCGCCCCCGCAGATTTGAGAAAAGAAGGACCCTTCTTTGATCTGCCAATCGCGATCGGAATTTTAGCCGCCAATCGCATTATTCCATTAACTGCTTTTGAAAACAGCTTGATTATCGGTGAACTATCTTTAGATGGCTCGGTTCGGCATGTCCGCGGTATCTTACCGATTACAGCCAAAGCTAAAGAATCCGGATTTTCTCGGATTTATGTTCCGGCTTGTGACGCACGGGAAGCTTCCTTAATTCCCGATATCGATGTTTTTCCGGTAACATCTTTGTCTGTTTTGTATCATCATTTTATTGGGACAGAACAAATAAAGCCGGCTGAACCGATGAAAATTACACAGGCAATTCCGGAGGTATTAACCGATTTTAAAGACATTCAAGGGCAGGAGCATGTCAAACGGGCGCTGGAAATAGCGGCCGCCGGTTCTCATAATATTTTAATGGTAGGTCCTCCCGGAACCGGAAAAACTCTGATGGCTCGGGCTCTGCCTTCCATCTTGCCGGCTTTAACCGTTCAGGAAGCTTTGGACGTTACCCGGATTTATTCTATCGCCGATCAGTTGCCTTCCGATCAGCCTTTGATCCAAAGCCGGCCATTCCGTTCCCCGCATCATACCATCAGTAATGTCGGATTGGTCGGTGGCGGGAATCATCCGAGACCGGGGGAGATTTCGATGGCACATCATGGTGTTCTTTTTTTGGACGAATTCCCGGAATTCGGTCAGCGCGTTTTAGAAGTTTTACGTCAACCGTTGGAAGACAAAGTCGTTACCATTTCACGGGCTTCGGGGTCCGTAACTTTTCCAGCTAATTTTATGTTGGTTGCTGCGATGAATCCGTGCCCATGCGGGTTTTATGGAGATCCGGTCCATCCCTGTCATTGTTCTAATTCGGCGATTTCAAACTATCAAAAACGAATTTCCGGTCCGTTGATGGATCGGATCGATATTCATGTAGATGTCCCTCGAATTGAATTTCAAAAAATCAACAGTCAAAAAGATCAGGAACCATCGGCGGCGATTCGGGCTCGGGTAGAGAAAGCTCGTGAAATTCAGCGGCAACGTTTTTCGGAAAGCAAGAATATCAGTTGCAATGCCGAAATGCGACCGGCTGAAATAAAAAAATTTTGCCAACCGGATGACGAAGGAAACCGGCTGATGCGGATGGCAATGGATCGGTATGAACTATCCGCTCGGGTATTTCATCGATTATTAAAGTTGGCTAGGACTATAGCGGACCTTGAAGGGGCCGAAAATATTCAATCAGCTCATATTGCAGAAGCCATTCAATATCGTCCCCGACAGACTGAATAGATTGGCGAAAAACTTTATTATATTGAAGGAAAAAAATTATTAAAACCTTGTTAGATATGAACTAATAAAATCTAAGATAAAAATATTTGAATAAGGTAGCGATAAATGGAAAGAATTTTATTATTATTTATAATCCTATTTGAGGAATAAAATGGAACAAGAATTAGATCGAATTATTTTACAGACTGATTTAAATATCCACAAACCTATTGATATTCATTATGAAAGAACTTGTGACTGTAAACCGAATAAACTAAATTGCTTGACTGCAAAAGAGTGGATTAAAGCCCAATTAGGTGTATGGCAATTTACTTATGAAAAACGAGATATTAGAGATAAGGCAATTCATCCTGCAACTTTCCCCATTTCTTTGTCAAAACGAGTTATTGAATTGTTTACCCATCAAGGTGAACTAGTGCTTGATCCTTTTGTCGGTAGCGGGACAACATTAATTGCTGCACAAGATTTAAATAGAAATGCATTAGGATTTGATTTACAAGAAAAGTATATAAAAATTTGTGAGGAAAGATTGAATAGCAATGTAGATTTATTTACTAATACATGGC
>Ga0116170_10002907_pt1 | contig 16230 bp, 11 predicted proteins | sample AD_JPNHW1_MetaG_FD_89797 | JGI IMG/M metagenome (GOLD analysis project Ga0116170, IMG submission 89797) | Active sludge microbial communities of municipal wastewater-treating anaerobic digesters from Japan - AD_JPNHW1_MetaG | ecosystem: Engineered > Bioreactor > Anaerobic > Digestate | place...
GACCTGGGGATGCATCCGGAGCAGGTGCAGGATTTCACTCCTACACCCATGACACTGGCAACAGCCATGTTCTACCTGGGTTTTGACCCCTATACCGGAAAGAAGGTTTACGTAGAGAGGGATATCGCCGGGAAGAGGAGGCAGAAGGGGTACTTTTTTCAAAAGCAGGCAAGAGACAATAGAGGGCCGAGCGTAAAAAAATGACCCTGTGGGTCATTTTAGCGAAGGAGCCGGATTTGAGGATGGGCAATAGTGATGGCAATGCATTGGGTAACTGCATGACTGGCAGTCATCTCACTAATGCCTGCCAATACTGTCTACTGCCTGATGCCTGATAGTACTGCTTATTGCCCCAGCGTAGCCACCATCACCGCCTTGATCGTATGCATGCGGTTCTCGGCTTCGTCAAAAACAATTGAATGACGTGACTCGAACACCTCTTCAGTCACCTCCATCCCGTCAAGGCTGAACTTTTTGAATATTTCTTCACCCATCTTCGTCTCTCGGTTATGGAATGCCGGCAGACAGTGGAGGAATTTGACATTCGGGTTGCCGGTCAGCCTGATAACCTCACTGTTGACCTGGTAGGGCTTCAGAAGCCTGATCCTCTCCTCCCACACTGAGTCGGGTTCACCCATAGAAACCCATACGTCAGTATAAAGGAAATCAACACCTTTTACTGCCTCAGCCACATCTTCGGTAAGTGTGATCTTTGCCCCTGTCTCTGATGCTATCTCCCTGCATTTCCTGACAAGATCATCCGCCGGCTGGCATGCTTTAGGCGCTGCAGCACGGAAATCCATTCCCATCTTGGCAGCGCCTACCATAAGCGAATTGCCCATGTTGTTGCGGGCATCACCCAGGTAGCAAAAGCTGATTTTGTTCAGAGGCTTGTCGCTGTGCTCAAGCATGGTCATGAAATCAGCCAGAATCTGGGTCGGATGAAACTCATTGGTAAGACCGTTCCAGACGGGTACACCGGCATACTGTGCAAGTTCCTCGACAATTGCCTGACCGTAACCGCGATACTCTATGCCGTCATACATGCGTCCAAGTACCCTTGCCGTATCCTTCATTGACTCCTTGTGGCCTATCTGTGATCCTGAAGGACCAAGATAGGTGACGTGAGCTCCCTGGTCAATAGCGGCCACTTCAAAAGCGCAGCGGGTGCGTGTGGAGGTCTTCTCAAAGATGAGAGCAATATTCTTACCCCTGAGTCTCTGCTGTTCCGTGCCGGTATATTTTGCCTTTTTCAGGTCAAAGGCCATGTCAATGATAAACTTAATCTCTTCCGGGGTGAAATCAAGCAACTTCAGAAAGCTGCGGTTACGTAAATTGTACGCCATGTCTTTATTTGTTTAGCGGTTATATGTTGTTGTTTTACAATGTTTTATCCCTTGCGGGGAATTATTTTATCATGCTGTAGTCCTGCAAAGCTTTATGGTTTACGGCCACTACTGCCTGCTGCCTAATCATACTCCATAGTTATCTTGGTTCCGTACCTCCTGTCCTCAAGCTTGAATGCCTCCGTGATGACGCTCTTGCTGCCGCCTGCCTTTACAAAATTGAGACATGCCTCTATTTTCGGCGCCATGCTCCCTTTTGTAAACTGCCCCTCATTCAAATACTTAAGAGTATCCTTGTAATCAAGGAATTCCTTTATCTCCTGGTCAGGCTTTTTGTAATTGATATAAACATAGGGCACATCTGTCAGGATGTAAAACTCATCAGCACCAATGGTCGATGCAAGCAGTGATGAGGCAAGGTCCTTGTCAATCACAGCTTCGGCGGGCCTGACATCATTTTTTTCATCAATATAGACCGGAACTCCGCCACCTCCTGCTGCAATGACTATGTTTCCGCGAAGAGCAAGCTCACGGATAAGATCATGGTTCATTATGCTTTTCGGTTTCGGTGAAGGCACCACCCTGCGGAATCCGCCGTCAGCCTTGACCTCCTCCCTGAAGACCCAGCCCTTCGCCCTGGAAAGCTCATCAGCCTGCTCTCTGGTATAGATCTTTCCAACCCTCTTCTGCGGATCACAGAAGGCAGGGTCACCCTTATCAACCACTACGGTGGTAATCAGACAGACAACGTTCTTGTCAATCCCGTGTTTGTTGAGCACATTCTTGAACATGCGCTCAATCATATATCCTATCCCTCCCTGTGAATCGGCAACGCAGATATCAACCGGCATCTGGGCTATGCCGTACATATGCTCTCCGGCATCATTACGCATGAGTATGTTGCCCACCTGCGGACCGTTACCGTGTGTAATGACAAGGTTATATCCCTGTTTTAAAAGGAAAACCAGGTTCTCAAGAGTGTCAGTGGTGTTCTGTTCCTGTTCCTCAATTGTTCCTAACTGATCACCCCTGAGAAGTGCATTGCCTCCCAGAGCTACTACGGCCAGCTTCTTACTCATATGTCTTAAAATATCAGGTGACAAAGCTAAAATTTTAAACGAAATTAAACCATGGCAAATATTATTCCCGTCTAATATGAGTTATATATTAGAATGCCAGGGTCAGCAATATCAGCTGAATTTGCATATTTTACTACTTTTACAGCCAAATTGCGTAGCGTGAAGATCAGCTTTCTCCCCCTTATTCCTCTGCTAACGGCGATTTTATTGCTTGCTTCATGCAAAGAAGGCAATAAATACCGGAACATGAGAGAGGGTGAGATATATTATAATATTAAATATGTCAGTAATCCTTCAACCATCTCTTCTGACCTGTTGCCGAAGGAACTGGTAATAGCCTTCAGGAATGATCTCATCAGCACCAGATTAAAAACCCCCATAGGTAACTCAGGTGTGATCACAGTTGTAAATCCCAGGGACAATATTTACGATACCTACCTCAACATCCTGTCATTCAAATACTACTTCGAGGGCAACTACAGGGATATGCAACCCGGGTTTAACTCCATGGAAGGGATAACAGTTCATAATACGGGACGCAAATCTGTCATATGCGGCTTTAACTGCCGCCAGGCAAGGGTGGATCTCCCTGACAATAAAACCACCCGATACATCTGGTACACGGATGAGATCCGGGCTGAGAATCCCAACAGGATGACACCCTACAGGGAGATTGACGGTGTGCTGATGGATTTCTTTTACATAATAGGAGATGCCGAACTGCAGTTTACGGCTGACGAAGTACTTGCAAAGCAGGTCCCTGACAAGGAGTTCGAAAGAAAAAAGAACTACCGGAAGGTTAGCGCAAAGTATCTCGATACGCTGATCATGAAAATGATTTCATTTTAAAAGATACTCCTGCGGGTCGGCCATTTTTCTTACCTTTGCTAATCATTTTGAAAACCGCTGTCACAGCGGCGCAATAATTTCATCGCAAGATGGGTAAACATAAGAAAGCTAACAATTCAGCATCGCAAAAGAGGGGTTCAGCAGGCAGCTCATCAGGGGAAAATCTGAGATTCATTGTGGGGCTGGTATTGCTGGTATTTGCATTGTACCTCCTTGTAGTGTTAATCTCCTATGTCCTGACAGGCAATGCCGACCAGGATTCACTCAGCCCTCAGCCTGATGATAAGCCTTTTGCATATAAGAACTGGGGTGGCAAAGTGGGTTTCAGGCTTGGCCATTACCTTATGTTCAACGGCTTCGGGCTTGGTTCCTTTTTCATCCCGCTGGTAATAGGTGCCTTCGGTCTTGCACTCCTGAAGGTCAAATACTTCAGGCTATGGAAAAATGTCCTTCGCTTTCTGCTTGCCACAGTGCTCGTGTCGGTCATCCTGGGTTACTTTGCCGGTCATTCTGCATTCATGGGTGCCGGGCCCGGCGGCACTGTCGGTTTTAAAATTGCCAGCTACCTCAATGACGGTCTGGGTAAGGTGGGAACCGGCGCCGTGTTGCTGGTGGTAACAATTGCCTACCTGGTATTTGCCCTCCATGTCAACCCCCAGACAATAAGGAAACCTATCGCCACAGTTGCAAAGGCAGGAGTCTCCGTACTTTCCGGTGAAGGAAAGAAGAAAGACATTGTTACCGATGATGTAAATATCTCACCCGAAGATAATTATCCCTCTGTGGACCAGGAGCCCGTCAGGGCAGACGAAGAGGAGACCGTGGAGACGAACGACATCGATGATTTTTACAGGACACCGGTTGTTCCGGCAGCCGACAAACCGCTGGTGAATATAATCGACAGGACCAGAAAGCCCGTGACCGGGGAACCGGTGGAGGAGGATATTCCGGGGAACCTGTCCCCTTTTGACCCAAGGCTCTCGCTGTCACGCTATAAGTTTCCCACTCTGGCGCTGCTTCGTGATTACCGGAATGCCGGAACAACAACCAACGAGGAGGTAAACGCCAACAAGGATATTATCCTCAAGACCCTTGGTGACCACAAGATAACGATCAAACAGATATCAGCAACTGTGGGGCCTACGGTGACCCTTTACGAAGTGGTTCCTGACAGAGGAGTCAAAATCCACCGTATCAAATCGCTTGACAATGACATTGCCCTGAGTCTTTCCGCACTGGGAATAAGGATAATAGCCCCCATACCCGGACGCGGCACAGTCGGGATAGAGGTGCCGAACAGGAAGTCGGAGATCGTGTCAATGAAAGGATTGCTCTCATCGCGCGAATTCGTGGAAAGCAAACATGAGCTGCCTCTGGCACTGGGACGTACAATAACGAACGACCCTTTTATTATAGACCTGACAAAGATGCCTCACCTGCTTGTGGCAGGCGCCACAGGCCAGGGCAAATCTGTCGGGCTCAATGCCATAATCACCTCTCTGCTTTACAAGAAACACCCGGCAGAACTGAAGTTCGTGCTTATTGATCCCAAACGGGTGGAACTTCCTCTCTATGCCAAGATTGAACGTCACTTCCTGGCCAAACTTCCCGATGAGGAAGATGCTATTGTCACCGACACGAAGAAGGTGATCAACACGCTAAACTCACTCTGCATCCTGATGGATCACCGTCTTGAACTGCTGAAACTCTCACAGACAAGAAACATCAGGGAATATAACGACAGGTTTATCGCACGGAGGCTCAACCCGGAAAAGGGACATGATTTCATGCCCTATATAGTTCTGATAATAGATGAGTTTGCCGATCTCATCATGACATCGGGGCGTGATGTTGAGGCGCCCATAGGAAGGCTTGCTCAGCTCTCGAGGGCAGTCGGCATTCACCTCATCATATCAACACAGAGGCCCTCGGTGAGCATTATCACCGGATTCATCAAGGCCAACTTCCCCTCAAGGATTGCCTTCAGGGTATTCTCGGGGGTGGACTCACGGACCATACTTGATACCGTTGGTGCAGACAGGCTGGTTGGAAGAGGTGATGCGCTGATCTCCCAGGGCGGTGAGCCCATAAGGGTTCAGTGTGCATTCATTGACACTCCTGAAATCGAAGAACTTACAGAATATATCGGCTCGCAGCAGGGTTACCCTGATGCAATGCATTTGCCCGAATATGCAGGTGATGAAGATGCCGGAAACGGGAATAATGAGGTCGATCTCAAAAAGCGTGACCCGCTCTTTGATGAAGCTGCCAGGCTGGTGGTCCAGCACCAGCAGGGATCAACTTCACTGATCCAGAGAAGAATGCAACTGGGGTACAACCGGGCAGGCAGGATCATTGACCAGCTTGAGGCAGCAGGCATCGTGGGTCCTTTCGAAGGAAGCAAGGCCAGGGAAGTAATTGTTCAGGATCCGCAGACATTGGAACAGATTTTGAAGAGGCTTGATCAGGAGAATCTTTAAAATGAAACAGACTGTATCAGTATTTCTGCTGGCGCTTCTATCAGTGACTGTTGCGGCTCAGAAAGACCCGGAAGCCGTAAGGGTACTCTCAGAGTTCAGTAAAAAGGCTACCTCAGCTTCGTCAGTGAAGATTGATTTTGACATTATCGCCTACGATGCCCAGGAGGATGAGGAGACTGAAATGAGTGGCACTGCAGTCATCAGGGGCGACAGTTACCGGCTCACCCTTCCCGACAACATTATCTGGAATGACGGCAAGGCAGCCTGGAATTACACTCCTGAAGTTAAGGAAGTGGTAATCACCGCACCGGATCCGTCAGATGAATCTTTTATCGCGAGGCCTTCTTTGCTATTCTCCATGCATGAGAAAGGATATAAAGTAAGGTTGCTGGAACAGAATTCTGCGGAGTGGATAATTGACCTGTATCCTGAAGAAATCCACACAAACCTTGTTCGGATAAGGATGGCGGTCGGGAAGGATCTTTATGACCTCAGATCTGCGGAGTACAGGACAAAGGACGGCATGACCGTAACACTGACTGCAAAGAAGTATGATCTCTCCTTTTCTCCGCCGGCCGGATATTTTACCTTCAACATTGGGGATTACAAAGGTGTTGAGGTAATTGATATGAGGTAATAAAAACGATTAAGCCATAATGGACAGGAACGGCCTCACCACTCTGATACTAATTATATTCGGGCTTTTTATTATATATATAATTATGCGTGGAAGGAGTGGCAGGATGAAGAAAAGGATGGATGAGCGGAAACACTTCCGGGTGCGCAGGGAGTAATTTTCGTCTTAAGTCATAATAAGATCACCCGTACAATACAAAAGAGGCTGCCTCGTTTGAGACAGCCTCCTTTGTTAATTTTGAGCTGACTAGTAACCGGGGTTCTGCTGTTCAGCAAGAACGGGGTTGGAATTGGTTTCTATAGCTGGAAGAGGCCACAGGAATTTGTACCCGCCGACGTATGTATTTACATCACCACCTACAGGGTAAGGCGCTGCATAATAAAGCGTTCCACTGTACTCCGTGCCTGAAGTCAGGTCATAGGATGCACCGGGGACACTTCCGTTCGCCACCTTGCCGGGTATTCCGTTAATCGGGAAATACGGGCAGAACTGGAGCCTGTGAATATCCGGCCAGCGACGGCCTTCCATAAGGAGCTCTATCCTTCTCTCAGCCAGAATAGCTTTAAGAAGATATACATTTTCTGACAGTCCTGCCAAAGTTGCTGCAGCAGCAATACTCACTGCAGTATATGACTGTGTTGCAGGATTTGCAAGAGCCCTGTCACGTACCTTATTAAGCGAAGTCAGAGCATTTTGGTTGACTGTGATTTCACCATCTGCAATAGCATTACGTACATAAGCTTCTGCTTCATTCAGTAGAACTTCTGCATATCTGATAACCGGTGTGCCATCACTCTTGTCAATGGCTTCCTTGTATTTATAGGTGAACTTCTGGTTGCTGTAGGTAAACACCATCTCATCTTCAGTTCTCCTCTTGTCATCATGCAGCCAGAAGCTGTTTCTCCAGATGATGGGACTGATGCAGACAAGAACCCTGTTATTGTACATCGAACCAAGGGCTGCGTTGACGCCCGGGTTATTATTCACTGTGTTCAGCATGGAGAAGATGTTTTCCTTCGGGCTGTAGCCACGCTGGTCAAAGCATCCACCAGGCTCTGCCTCAAGGCCAACGCCACTTGAAGCGTAAATGCCGGTGGTAAACTTTGAAGTCTCGGTAAGCACTTTATCCCAGTCCCACATATGCATGTATACCTTTGACTTCAGGGCTGCAACCGCTTCAGCCGTAAACCTAGTCACCGGAAGATCAGTCTCGGATCTCTTTGGCAGATACTGTTCGGCCTGGTCGAAGTCCTGGAGGATCTTCTGATAGCACTCTGCCACTGTATTTCTTCCAAGGGCCATATTCTCGGCAATAGCTTCCTGGCTTGTATTTGCAACAGTCCTGTAAGGTACTCCCATGTGCGAGGCATCAGCGGTATGCTTATAGGGATAGGCGAAATGGAACAGCAGCTCCAGGTGAGCCATTGCCCTGAAAGCCATAGCCTCACCCATGTATCTGTGTGCCACTTCTTCTGTGATTATTCCATTATTAAGTGCAGTCTGGGCACCCTCAAGAACGATATTGCACCTGTTTATCAGACGGTAGGTGTCACTCCACATCCACACGTTGTTGGCGGAAGTATTCGAATATGTACCCTGGTAGGATATTGCATAGAATGTAGCCCTGTTTACAACATCCTCTCCGCGCGTATCACCCTGCTCAACAAAAGCCGCACCAAAAGGATATCCGCGATAGGCCCCGTCATAGTATCCAAGCTGAGCAGCATTATACATACCGGTTACTGAGAGTTCACAGAGCGCCGGAGTGGAAAATGCCGCATTTTCGTCAATGCTTGTATAGGGGGCAGTGTCAATCACATCCTCGCAGGAAACGGCGAAGATCATAGCAATAACAACAGACAGAATTAAGCTGTATCTGCTCTGTTTTTTAACTATATTGGTTTTCATGATCATAATAGTCTTTAGGTTTAAAGGGTAAGAGTCAGACCGGCAGTAATTACCTTCTGCCTTGGCGATCCGTTGAAGTCGTATCCTGACGTTTCCATTTCCGGGTCTATACCGGTATACTTGGTAAACATGAACATATCCTGTCCCTGAACAAATACTTTCAGGTTTTCAATCCCGGCACGGTTGACAAGCTGTTTCGGCAGATTGTAGCTGAGCTGTATATTTGAAACCTTCACAAAGTTGCCGCTTTCGACAAACATTGTGTTCGTATTGTCTGTTCTCAGAAGGAAGGTCCCCTGGTAATAATAAAGCCTGGGCACCCAGCCGTCACCAGGCTCACTGGTGCTTTGCCACCTGTTAAGAACATCCCTTGAATTGTTTACAAAGTTCATGCTCCAGAGATCAGTCTTCGTGCGGTTCATGATCTTGTTGCCACCGCTGTAGCGGAACATTACCGACAGGTCGAAGTTCTTCCATGACAACTTTGTGCTGACTCCTCCGAAATAGGTGGGGAGAGTATTGCCGACAATCCTCTTGTCGGTGGCAACAAGTGATGAGGCTGTGGAGACATCAGATGGATTAGTCTCATTGAATACATACACGCCTGAGGTGCTTGCATCAAGCTGTACGAGCGTACCGTCGGCCTTGTAGTAAACAGGGAATCCGTTTGCCTTGTTAACGCCCCAGTACTCGTAACCAAAGAGGGAATAGATAGGTTCATTCTCCCTGATTATTGTATATGTATATGTAATGTCAGAACCTTCAACAAGCTTCGTAACATTATTGTGAGGCAACGTCAGGTTGAAATCGATCTGCCAGGTCAGGTCTTTTGTACGCAGGATAAAAGCGTTAGCTGAAAATTCATATCCCCAGTTTTTCATTGAACCCACGTTTTCGTATATTCTGTTGTAGGGAATACCCAGTGAGGAAGGATAGGGCCTGGCAAGAATCATATCTTCAATTTCATTGAGATACCAGTCAAATGTCAGACCGAATCGTCCATCAAGGAACTGGATATCGGTTCCGACGTCATATTTCACACTTGTTTCCCACTTGAGGTTGCTGTTTCCAGCCTGTGAATAGCCAATTCCGTTGAAATCACCATATTTTGCAGCGCCATAAAGGCCGAGATAGGGATAGTTTCCAATTCCGGTGTTTCCGACCTTTGCATATGATGCCCTTATCTTTAAGTCATTCACAACATCAACAAGCCCTGTGAAAAAGTTCTCCTTTGAAATGGTCCAGCCTATTGAAGCTCCGGGGAAAAGACCCCATTTATTTGCCATAGGAAGTTTTGAGATTCCGTCATACCTCATTGAGGCCTGCAGGAAATATTTACCGGCATAGTTATAGTTTAACCTTCCTGCATATGAGATGAAGCCGTTATCGCTCATGGTGCCGCCGCATTCCATACTCCCGACAGTACCGCTGATCAAGTTCTGATTGAAGAATTCACTGGAAAGATCATAACCGTCAGCCCAGAATCCGTTCTGAAGTGTCGATTCATATTCGGCAATAAGGGTTGCACCAACATTATGGTTGCCGCCAAACTCCTTGTTGAAATTCAGTATGTTTTGAATATTCCACCGGAACGACTTATCCTGTGTCTGTTCCACAATACCATTGTAGCTGGCGCCGTCACCGTGCCTCGGATTCCAGAAGAGGAAACCGTCGGTCAGGGCCTGGTCTACGTTGATACCAAACTTGTAATTCAGCCACGGGGTAAAGGTCACAAGACCGTATGCATTGGCAAGAAGCCGTGTGATTTCTGATTTATAGACGTTGTGATCGATGATATACATTATGTTCGTAATGTTATCATCAATTGTGGCGCCATTATTCCAGCGGCCAACCAGGTTGGTGTTCTCGGTATCGATGTTGTACCCTGTTTCGCTGTCAGGATCCATGTAAGGAGTATTCGGAGCCTGGCGGATGGCATTGAAGATATTACCCGAGAGAGAGTTGGTGCCGGTGTTCATACCGAAATACTTGCTCTTGGTAGCTCCTATTGTTGCTCCAACCTTAAGCCATTTTTTGACTGACTGGTCGACATTGGCCCTAAGGGTATATCTTTCCATTTCATTTGGCTTGGCTACTCCTTGCTGGGAGGTGTATCCCAGTGAGAAATAATAAGCCAGCTTTTCTGTGCTTCCGCTCAAGGCCAGGTTATGGTCCATCTGGAATGCATTGGTATTAAGAACAGCCTTCTGCCAGTCAGTATCAACCTTCGGGCGGCCTGAGTTTACCTCGGCAACAGGGTCCCTATCTGCATTGGCAAGCTTCTCGTTGGCAATCATTATAAACTCCTCGGCATTCATGAGATCGAACAGTTTTACCGGGGAAGCAACACCAAAATAATTGGAATAGGTAAGGCTATACTTGCCCTGATCCCTGGAACCCTTCTTTGTAGTGATAAGGATGACCCCGTTTGCGGCACGCGAACCATAGATAGCAGTTGCCGAGCCGTCCTTTAGAATTTCCATTGATTCAATATCAGCAGGGTTGATATCACCAAGGGCGTTGGTTGATGCCTCGCCCCCTATATCTCCGGTAAACACCGGGATACCATCTACCACAACCAAGGGATATGTATCTGATGAAATGGAGGATATACCTCTGATTCTCATACGCGGAGCAGAACCAAGGATCCCGCTTTGGGTGGTAATCTGCACACCGGCTGAACGGCCGGCTAACTGAACATCAAATGAAGGAGTTGCAATTCCGGCTATAGCATCACCCTTTACTGAGGCGATAGCTCCGGTTACATCGCTCTTGCGCTGTACACCGTACCCGACAACCACAACCTCGTCCATTAACTGGAGGTCAGGTGCCATGACAACGTCAATCACATTCCTGCCGGCAATCTGAGACTCAATCCTCTTCATGCCCACATAGGTGAATACGAGGGTAGTGGCACCTGCTGGAACATTAAGGGTGTATTTTCCGGCCGAATCCGTCATGGTACCAATGGTAGTGCCTGGTACACTGATCATCACTCCCGGGATACCCAGACCATCTTCCGAACTGGTCACAGTACCCCTAACTAGCTGGACCTGCTGTCCGAATGCAAAAACACTCGTAACAGTAGCCAGTACAAAAAGCATTAGGATCTTTTTCATACATTATTAGTTTAGGTTAATAAGGGTTATTGTGAATTACTCACAAGTGCAAAATAAACATTATTTCTTTAAAAGCAATAGGGTGCAGAAATAATTTTGGACGGGGCATGCGCCCGAAACACAGGTATTTTGCCGGAAAAGTGGCAACTTTATACCTAAAATTATAACAGAACCGGCCGGGCTCTGAAATGACACCCGGGGTCTTACAACTCTGATCTGATGATCTTTATCCTTCCTAAATTTCAAGGGCTTCTGTCACCCTTTTCATGATCACTGTTTCAAATGAAGCAGCTGCTTCTTCTATTTCCACGGCTTCCGTAATAAGCTCAGCTGCCCTTGCCTTATCTTTCAGGCCCCTGACATTGATTTTCACATTCAGGAATGCGCCTCTTATACATGCCCTTACTGCAAGCACACCAACTGCACCGTCGGTAACTGAATTTGGATTACCCTTTTCAGCCATCTCATTCAGCAGGTCAAAGACCTTGAAAGCCTCTTTCATTACTGTCAGGGGAACCAATGATGCATTCAGGGTGGCAGCCTCCACGGCAGCAGCCCGGGCAGCCTTCTCCTCCTCTGTCTTTTTTGGAAGTTCAAAAGCACTTATGATACCGTTATAGGCTTCTGTATCCTCATCCACCAGCTCAAGCAGGCGTTTCTGCATCAGAACACCTTTCTCTGACCACACTGCAAACTCCTCCCAACGGTCATCCCAACCCCTCTTGTGACCTGAAAGGTTGGCAACCATTGTTCCAAGGGCAGCACCAAGGGCGCCCATTGCTGCTGCAACCGATCCACCCCCCGGAGCCGGCGAGTCGGACGATGTTTCCCAGGTAAATGAAGCAAGAGAGAGATCCACAAGCTTCTTTTTGGTCTTATCCCCAAGTATGTATTCAATAATCTTTTCTTCCGGCTTGAACGGTTTCAGCTCTGAAAGGCCCATTGACCTGACCGCTGTCCTTATCAACTCCTCATCTGAAACACCGGCCGAGCGCTGCTGACGGTGAAGGAAGTATCTTCCGGCATCCAACATCGCGTTCAGCGGGATAAGCCCCACCAGTTCAGAACCTGTTACGCGCACACCACGTGCCTCTGCCTTTTTGCATACCTCCTCAAAAGCAATATGAACCGGGGTCACTCCTATATTGGTCAGGTTCATTGATATCTGCGCAAATCCGTATTCGGGAATATACCATCCTATCGCCTTCACCGACTTTAATGAGCCGGGTATCATAACCGGATTGTCCTCTTCATCCTTTACAACCTTGCCGGTGATGGGATTTCCCTCACGCTTCTCACGGCCACGCTCCCTGACATCAAAAGCGATGGCATTTGCCCTGCGGACCGAGGTGGTGTTAAGGTTTACATTAAACGCCACAAGGAAATCACGGGCACCGACAATCACAGCCCCGGCACCGGCGTCAAATCTTGCAGGGCCGAAGTCAGGCTTCCAGGCAGGATCTTCAAGCTTCTTTCTGAGACCTTCATATTCTCCCGCCCTGATGTTTGCAAGGTTTCTCCTTTTCTCCTCGAAGGCAGCTGATTCATAGCAATAGACCGGCAGTGACAGTTCGTCTCCTATCCTGCGTGCAAGTTCCCGGGCATACTCTGCCGCCTCCTCCATTGTCACTCCTGATACCGGAACAAGCGGGCATACATCCGTAGCCCCCATGCGGGGATGGGCGCCTGAATGATTGGACATGTCAATGACCTGGGCAGCCTTCCTGACAGCCCTGAAAGCGGCCTCACATACTGCTTCGGGTTCACCTACGAAGGTCACAACCGTTCGGTTGGTATCCCTTCCCGGGTCAACATCAAGCAGCATAACGCCCTCTACCGAGGCAATTTCATCGGTTATCTGTTTTATTTTTTCCATGTCGCGTCCCTCACTGAAATTGGGAACACATTCTATCAGACGGGTACTGGTCATATTTATTACGGTTTAAATACTAAATACTCAAAGGGGAAAAATTATTCAATTATGTATCTTTCAATGCTCCAGGCATTACGGATTATTATTGCCTATTGCCGGCCTGCCGACTGTTGACTGAAGACTACCTCTCCGTTCAGAATAACAGTTACCACCAGGTTACTGCCAAAGGCATAGGGCAAAAACTCATATGACGGTATCTTTTTTGTTATGAATAAGTTTGCCTTTTTCCCGACAGTGATAGATCCGTGAGTCTCCGTAAGTCCCATTGCATACGCGGCGTTGATTGTCACCGCATTGATAGCCTCTTCGGGGAGAAGGCGCAACCTGATACACCCGAGTGAAACCACCATCTTCATATTTCCCGACGGTGATGATCCCGGATTATAATCACTTGCCATTGCCAGAGGCAGTCCGGCATCTATCATTTTCCTGGCGGGAGGATCGGTCATGCCAAGGAAGAAAGCTGCTCCGGGCAGCAAAGTAGGCATGGTTCCACTACCAAGAAGCGCTTCAATTTCGTCGTCGCCCGTACACTCAAGATGGTCAACCGAGAGGGCACCGTGCTTTACCCCGGCCTGTACGCCGCCGGAGAAGCCGAGTTCATTGGCATGTATCTTCGGGCGCATGCCGTGCCGCGCACCGGCCTCAAGGATGCGGGCTGTCTCCTCAACCGTGAAGAAACCGCGGTCACAGAATACATCAATGTAATCGGCCAGCCGTGCGGCCGCAACGGCAGGTATCATCTCATACACTATCAGGTCAACATACACATTGCGGTTATCACGGTACTCAGCCGGTACGGCATGCGCCCCGAGAAATGTCGACCTGACGGTAACGGGTGATACCTCCTTTATCCTCCTGATAACCCTGAGCATTTTAAGCTCATCCTCCGTGGTAAGGCCATAACCGCTCTTGATCTCCACTGCCCCGGTTCCGAATGAGATGATCTCACGGATCCTTTCCATCGACTGCCGGAAGAGATCATCCTCAGATGTATCATGCAGCAGCCGGGCAGAGTTCAGAATACCACCTCCCCGCTTTGCTATCTCCTCGTATGATAGCCCCCGTATCTTGTCGGTGTACTCCTTTTCCCTGCTCCCGGCATAAACCAGATGGGTATGCGGATCACAGAAAGAGGGGAACACATATCCTCCCCCGGCGTCCAACTGTGGAATGGCACTGCCATATTCCGGGAGGGTCTCCGGAGGCCCGAAGCCTGCAATTATTCCATCCTCAATCAGAAGCCATCCTTTCTCAATCACAGGCAGTGTTGCCATTTCCCTGCCGGCAGCAAAAGCCAGCCCATCTTCCCTGGTTTGCACCAGCATTCCCGTGTTGTGAATAATAAAACTCATGATACCGGTTTTACAGGCCCACTAATGTAGCAATATTAAAATAATTAGGATATGAGCATCATTTTTCTTTAACTTTGATTTCAGTACAAACATTTAATCTATGAAAAAACTCATTTTTATTACGCTTGCCGGACTCCTCGCCACATCCGTCATGGCCCAGGAGGCAAAGAAAGGATGGAACTTCGGCGCGCTGCCGGCTGTCACATTCAGCACTGACCAGGGCTTTCAGTACGGGGCGTTGGTAAACCTTTTTGACTATGGTGACGGATCAATCTATCCCGATTATTACCATAAAATCTACGTTGAAGCTTCGACATTCACAAAGGGGAGCTCAATCCTCCGGGTGATGTATGACTCCGATTATCTCATCAAGGGGATCAGGTACGCAGTGGACCTGAGCTATATGCCCGACTTTGCCTATGACTTCTACGGTTTCAACGGATTTGCTTCCGTTTACAACAAGGAATGGGTAGATGACGAGCTTAACCCCGACTACAGGAGCCGTCTCTTCTATGCGATGCAAAGGCATCTGTTTCGTTTTAAAAATGATTTTATCGGGAATATCGGTGAAAACAACTGGCACTGGAATGCCGGCCTGAGCATTCAGAATTTCAAGGTAAAAGATCTGAATGTTGAAAAGTTCAATAAAGGAAAGGATCCGGAAGATCCCAAGTACCTTGACCCGAATGAACCCACCCTTTATGAATACTACAAGAACTCAGGATTGCTTACTTCTGAAGAAGCTGACGGCGGGTGGATAACCGGGCTAAAGGGCGGTATTTCATTTGACTCGCGCGACCAGAGGGCATGCCCCATGGACGGCATCTGGGCAGAGACCGGGATAGAGGTTGTACCGGAGTTCCTCGGTGCAGAATCATCATTCGGCAAATTCTACTTTACCTGGAGGCAATACTTCACACTCAGGGAGAATGACCTTAGTTTTGCCTACAGGCTTGGCTATCAGCAGACAATCTTCGGCGATGTACCCTTCTACTACCAGGGCCAGGTCATAGTTTCAGAGCTGAGGGGAGCCCTTTCGGAAGGCCTTGGAGGAAGCAAGACTATCCGAGGCTTGCTCAGAAACAGGGTCATCGGTGACGGCTTTGCTTATGGAAATGCAGAACTCCGTTGGAAAATGATCCGGTTTCCGTTCATCAACCAGAACTGGTACCTGGGCACCAATTATTTCTTTGATGCATGCGCTGTGACATCCCAGATAGATGTCGATGTGACTGACCTTGAACAGTATCTTGAAGGCAGTGCTGATGATTACTATATCGGAGGGAAAGACAAGCTTCACATGGCCGCAGGCCTTGGCCTGAAACTCGTCATGAACGAAAACTTCATCATCTCTGCAGACATCGGCAAGGCGCTGAAGGAACAGGACGGCAGCATGGAGTTCTATATAGGGTTTGCTGAGAAAGTCGGATTATTCTGGCATTAGGTTGATAATCAACATAATAAGTTAATAACTTTCGATCTGGGAATTAGCAAAAATGCAAGTAAAAACATAGATTGCCTTCA
>Ga0116170_10002908_pt1 | contig 16230 bp, 17 predicted proteins | sample AD_JPNHW1_MetaG_FD_89797 | JGI IMG/M metagenome (GOLD analysis project Ga0116170, IMG submission 89797) | Active sludge microbial communities of municipal wastewater-treating anaerobic digesters from Japan - AD_JPNHW1_MetaG | ecosystem: Engineered > Bioreactor > Anaerobic > Digestate | place...
AATGCTTTTATTCTTCAGTTGGATTTTGATAGGTATTCTGTTTTCGAAAGCGTTTAATACACCGATGAAACAACACCGACGAATTTTGCTCGGAATGATCCTTTCCTTTCCGGTTACGACTATTGCCGGAAATTTTATCTATCAACTTATTTTATGAAAAGGAGCGGGATGATTTTTATCAGCCTGTAAAAAAGATAACGAAATGGTTCAAGATCCTTGGCTGACCGCTGATTTTATCTGGAAGATTTCAGGATTTACCGTTATATTATTGATCATCAGTTGGATTTTCGATCATTTTAAAACTGATTCCCGTCTCACTCGAAGAACCGTTCTGAGTATAGGAGTTGTGGTTTTAGGTTATTTGTTCTTCCGTTTTCTCACCGTTCCGAATATCGAGTTTAATGAGACCGCGATTTCCATATTATTCTTAACCAGTTGGATACTGATTTCATTTTTAATTTATAAAGCGGTAAAGCCGGATATGCAAAAATTATTGAAAGGAATCTTCTCCGCATTGATTTCCTTCGGAATAAGTACATCTTTCTTTAACCTGTTGACTCCCTTTAAGAACCTGTCTGCGGATCGGCAAATCGTTAACTCGGAATATGCGATTTGGGTTCCGGTCATAATTTGGATCATCCTCAGCGGACTTTTTTATGCCGCTTTTAATTCCGGCATGAATCGTTTTCTCCGAATCATTTTGGGGATGGTATGTGGATTGGCACTTACCGCCATTTTGCAGCCTCCGCTTTTACAATTCCTAAACGGTTAAGTGATCATGCCCATCGAAAATCTGATCTTATTGGAAATGATAGCCGGCTGGTCAATTGTGACTTGCCTGGTATATGAACTTTCTCTTTCCATCAGTAAACATCAAATAATTCGAGTCCTGTTTTCCCTGATTATCAGTCTGGGAATTACTTTTTTGGTATGGGCAATATTTTTCTCCGGTAAAGTAAATTGGAATGTCGAAGAAGGATTCATCGGAAAATCCGATGAAAGTATTTTCCGCTTCGTATTTATCCTATTATGGATATGCGTCGGATTCTTATTTTCAAAAGCTTTCAATCCTTCCATGCATCCGACTCTGAGACTCTTACTCGGCCTCATTTGTTCTTTCCTTGTGACCAACTATTTTATGGAAACATTGTATTTGGTATACTTTTCTTAGATGCATGTAGAAAATTCCCTAAAGGAGTGAGAAATGGATGAAAATATACTGGCAATTATCATATTGGCAGTGTTAATTTTTGCCGTTTTTCATCTCTTGGCAAAATCGGTCTATGCAATCTTGAGAATTGCTTTAGTGGCTCTTTTAACAATAGAAATCCTTTATTATTTTAGGTTGTTGATCAACATCCCTTTTCTAAATCAAATCAATTGGAGCTTTATCGATCAATTAAATTTAAGAATTATCCAATTCTTTAAAACGATCTTTACTTTCGGATCCGATGCGGTTTTTCGAATAAATACGATGAAGTAAACACAAAAATTAAATTCTCTACATCCACCTTGAGAAACAAAATTGGATATTGAAATTTATTAAAAAATTTTGTAATATAAGAATAACATTGGGAAACGGGAGATTTATTAATAAAGAAGGTGCTCTTATTTGATTGAGCGGATCAATCCTATGCCTAAATAGCCCGACATCCTGATGAAAATCCATTTTTGGAAAGAGGTAGTTTGAAGCACAGTTTCATTGTTGTATGAGTTCAGCCTTGAGGGGGCTGAACTCTTTTTAAATTAATTACTCCCAAAATAACACTGGATAAATGAATATGCTGCAAGAAAGCTTTCCCACTAAGAAACTTTTTGTTTTTATCGATAAACTGGAAACAAAAATAACTTGAAATATGTTCAGTGCCCCGGGAGGGACTCGAACTCTCAACCTAAGCGTTAGGAGTGCTTTGCTCTATCCTATTGAGCTACCGGGGCATCTTACGTTGCGATTATATCACGAAGGACAGGTAATTCCGGCAGGTAAAATCAGCCGTATTCCCTCTATTATTTCAATCGCGGGTAAAATTTGATCAGAGAAAAATGGAAAAACGTATTCTTTTTTTCGGATCCCAAATTACAATCGGCGGCGCACAGCGCGTGTTACTCGATCAAGCGCTTTGGTTCCGGCAGCATGGGTATTCGGTCAGCGTAGCTTTCTATTATGATAAAGATAGCCTGCTTGAAGATTGGCAAAAAAAGGTTCCTTTCTCCATTCGAGTTATCGGCAGCTATCAAAAAGGTAAGCCGGTCCACAACTTCTTCGGTTTAATAAAAGGATTTTTTCATTTATGTCGATTCATTCGAAAAGAAGAACCTTCTGTCATCGAATGTTTTACACACGATGCCGATTTAATCGGATTGACCGCCGCGTGGATTTGCCATGTTCCCGGTCGATTTGGCTCACATCATGGGCGTTTCCACGGATTGTCAGGGAAAAAAATGAGCCTGCACACCAAAGTGATCAATTCATCCATCACGGATAAAATAATCTGTGTTTCCGAAAGGGCAAAAAATCAAGCGCTTGAAGAGGGGATCCGAGCGGACAAAATAATTGTTATTCCGAACGGAATTCCTCTGATCGATCCCAATCCGGATACAAGAAAGATAAAAAGATTGGAAATCGGACTGACGGATTCAAATTTTGCCGTATTCAACGTCGGAAGATTAGTTCCGGAGAAGGCTCAGAATTTGCTGATCGAAGCAGCGGCACAAGTGACTGCGTTAAGGCCCGAAGCGCGATTTTTTATTGCTGGTGAAGGTCCTTTCCATGACGCATTACAAACCCAAATTATACAAAAAAGTCTGCAAGATAAAGTGAAACTTCTTGGCGCAAGAACCGACATTCCAGAATTGCTGCAAGCAGCGGATCTGTTTGTATTATTTTCCGAGACGGAAGGAATGCCGATATCATTAATGGAAGCTATGGCAGCCGGATTACCGGTTATCGCAAGCGCTCTCGAAGGAATGAGTGAGTTGATTGAAGACAATATTTCCGGAAGATTAATTCCATTCGGCAATGTTCCAAAGCTTGCGGAAACTATCCTGCAGCTAATTGATCATCCGGAACTGCGTATGAACCTCGGGATGAATGCCAAACAGACGATTCGGGATTCTTTTACGATTGAAAAATCCTGTCAAATTTATGAAAAAGTTTTCTTTAGAGGAGATTCTTCGATAAATTAAGGTTTCGCTCTGGTAGCCAAAGGAGTCGCCGTTCTCAATGCGGCAGCAGAAGCCCAACCTTCCGAGCCGTCATTCGTACGGACTTTCACCCAAAGGATTCCGTCCTGTTCTTTCTGTTCTCCCAATATTTCCAGCATCGATCCGTTAAATTGGCTTTTTACATATTCCGAATCAAGTCCGGGATGGGCACGGATCAGTAAACCAACATCGTTGGAGACAGAAACGATTCCGTATACAATGGTTGCGGAGGGGGTAAATGTAATGGTGGGAGTCTTACTCGGTCGGATCGTTCGTGTCGGAGTCATCACTTTCGTCGGAGTTACCGTCGGAGTATAGGTGACCGTATAAGTTTTCGTCGGAGTCGGCGGAACGGCTGTAAATGTGATCGTTGCCGACGGAGTAACAGTCGGTTGTGTAGGTGTGATACTTTTTGTGAAAGTGACAGACAGGGTAGCAGTCGGCTGTTTCGTTATCGTCCCAGTAGGGGTAAAAGAGGCTGTCTGTGTAATTGTTGCGGTTGCCGTGGCGGAAGGTATCAGAGTGGGGGTCACCGTCGGCGGATTAACCAACGCATTAAATCGTCCTCTCATGGGAGAAAACCGTGCATCAAGGTTAAGATTAATCATATTTGTAAAATCGCATAAATATAACGTCGCACCAACCAACAGGATGCCGGATAATAGAAATGTCTTAAATTGCGGAACAAAAACTTGTGTAAACAGAAAAGCCAGCAAACTTGCCGCCAAACCGATTAACCCATAGATGATACTGGTCCGGATGCAATCCCAAAGCGGATCAAAATAATGTAGACCGATGCAAAAACCAGCCAGTCCGATGGGAAGAAGAACTCCAGCCATTATTCCGGAGCTGAGCGCTTGCGGATGTTCCGAACCTTTTACAATGACAACAGCCGCAGCATAAGAACAAATAATCACCGTGAGAATCATCAGACCGGCAGGATCGGTGAAAAAATCAAAGTCATCCGCGAACAAAGCCACCGGTGTGGAACCGGATATATTCCCGACCGGTTGACGTCCGAATCCGCCCACTCCCAAAGAGCTGAGAAAAAATAAACCGATTCCGATCAAAAACTTCAGGAAACTCTTCCCCAAAAACGAAAAAGATCCGGTCACTGCCGAGAGAGAAATCCCGAAAAAAGGCCCCATAAACGGAAGGATTGCCAAAGTCAGTACCAAAAGAGCTTTGGAGTGATATAAAAAAGCCAACCCGCAAGTGATGCCGGCGATAATTAATAAAATGTAATAGCCCAATGACGGAATCAATTTATGAGCTAAGTCATTCAGATATATTTTTCTGGAGTTATCCGGGTTACTGTATATGCCCCTTTTCAGGTAGCGTGCTCTTGCCTTGTTTTCGTTTTCTGTTCCGTTCACACAAGACCTCAATCCTCGGATTTCAATTTGCTGCTTCAGTTTTTACGATGATGTTATTATAATACACAACGAATTACAGTTTTATACCGATAAAAGGTAAAAAACGACTCAAAATTCATTAAAAAACAGGACCGAAGAAGAGAATTGAATGCAAATGATTAAAAACCGAAAACCCGATTTCCGTAAAAATTTTGTATTCTTTCTCTCAGGTTTGATTTTATTAGGAATATCACTTTTCATACAAGGGTGTAATACACCAGTAAATCCGACAAAAGAACAGCTCGGAAAAATGACCGAATCGGCGAACCAACAGACATTGATCGCTTCCCCCACTGAAGTCCTCCCTTCCGCAACACCGATACCGGATCGGAAGAAAATAATAATCGTCAGAATTCCGGATGCCAATCCGGGAATTTTGGAAATTTTTGGAACCGCGCTTCGGCAGCTTCCCGCCGAGATTTATACCATCGAAGAAACAGACAATCTGACACCTGCAGCGGTCCCGGAAGATGCGGACCTGATCATTTTCCCGAACCTTCCACCCGATCTGACTCAATATACTCAACAATTTCCGCAAAAACAATTTGTTGTCCTGAGCCTTCAGCCGCAGACCGATCCGAATGTATGGACCATTCAATATGACATCGGCTTTCAGCCGTTCCTCGCGGGATATTTTGTCGGCGTAACCGCCAACGATTGGCGCGGAGCCGGCTTACTGCCAAGCGATTCTCCTTTATACGGAGTTGCCATAGCGGAGACTTTTACCAACGGAATGAAATTATTCTGCGGGCGATGCCAATCCTACGGACCTCCTTACGTAGAGTTCCCGCTGACTGTCTTATTACCCGAGAATTCCGCACCGGAAGCTTGGATCGCTGCGTTAGATCAAATTCAAGACAGCTTTCCCAACACATTTTATGTTTCTGAGGCAGCTCTCAGTTTACCGCTGCTCCAAAAATTGAGTGAAAAACAGGCCGCGGTAATAACCGCCGAAAAACCTCCGGAAGGTTGGAACGGAAATTGGTTGGGCTCCGTCCAAATTAATCTGGCGGGAGCGCTTAATGATATCGTCCAGCGATCGGCAAACGGTGAACAGGCTGGGGCTGTTATACCCGAATTACAAATCGAGACCGGAATTCAACAGTCTTTATTCAATCAAGGGAAAAAACTCTATCTGAATAAACTCTATGCCGACTTGATTTCAGGATTGGTCAGCCCCTATGATCCGGTGCCGCCGGCTTCATTTGAAAAGTAATAAAATATCGTCTAAAGAATCGTCTTTGAACCTTTAAATTCTTCCATAGTTACATGATTTTGACCACTGATCCCTTCTCTCTTGAGGACTTTTCCGACAGTTCTGAGTAGAATTTTAATATCCAACCAAAGTGACCAATGATCGACATACCAGACATCAAGCCGGAATTTATCTTCCCAGGTGATGGCATTTCGACCGTTGATCTGCGCCCAACCGGTAATCCCGGGAGGAAGTAAATGCCGTCGTCTCTGTTCATCAGAGTAAAGAGGCAGATATTGAATCAACAGGGGTCGCGGCCCCACCAAGCTCATATCTCCTTTAATCACGCAAAAAAGCTCAGGTAATTCATCCAGACTGGTTGAGCGTAATTTCTCCCCAAAAGGTGTCAAGCGATCTGCGTCCGCCGCCGGTTTTCCATCCGCATCATAGCAATCGATCATCGTCCGAAATTTGTAAAGCGTAAAGATTTTTTCGTTCAGACCCGGGCGTTGCTGTTTGAAAAGTATCGGTGAACCGATTTTCATCCGAACCAAGAGTGCAACAACTGCCATGACGGGCAAAGCGATAATCATTCCGATCAGGGTAACGATCAGGTCAAAAATTCTTTTTGAAATAGGGTATCGTCCGATTTTCATATTACAATAGACTACGAATTTAAAAGTCATCAATCAACTTTTTTTGCTGACTCTTATCTTACTACAGGAAGCGGGATTTTTGATTATGGAGAATGGAAAAATCCGGGTATTTTCGGGAGCACGTCCGACCGGCAGACAGCATTTGGGAAATTATCTGGGAGCGATTCAAAATTATGTCGAATTGCAAAAAACTTATGAATGTATTTACTCAATTGTGGATGTTCATGCTTTAACCACCGTTGAAACGACGAAAGATCTAAAACAAAATTGCCTCGAGATGGCTTTGGATTGGTTGGCTGCGGGAGTAGATCCTGAAAAATCAATCATGTTTATCCAATCCCACGTTCCTCAGGTGATGGAATTGCATACGATGTTATCTATGGTGGTCCCGATGGGGAAACTGACAGACCTTCCGACCTTCAAGGAAAAGGTCCGTATGCATCCACAAAACGTGAACTATGGACTTTTAGGTTATCCGGTTCTGATGAGTGCGGATATTCTGTTATATAAAGCGGAGTTGGTTCCCGTCGGAATCGATCAGGCACCCCATTTGGAGTTTGCCCGCGAAGTTGTTCGTTCTTTCAATTTTCGCTATAACACTCAGGTTCTTGTTGAGCCTCAAATCAAAGTCACTACGGTACCGAAAGTTATGGGATTAGACGGAGTGAACAAGATGAGTAAAAGCTTAAATAACGAAATCGAGATCGCAGCAGACGATGAAACCACCCGAAAATTGGTTATGACAATGGTTACCGACCCGCAACGAATTCGCCGGACAGATCCGGGAGATCCCGATGTGTGTAATGTATTCAGTTTCCATAAAATGTTTTCCTCCAGCGAAGAGGTCGAGGAAATAAACCGAGAATGCCGGATAGCCGGTATCGGATGTGTCGATTGCAAAAAGCGGTTGGCAAAGAATATCAACTCTTCTTTGGAACCTTTACGAGATCGGCGAAAGAAATTTGAGGAAAAACCTGATCAGGTCTGGGAAATTTTATACGATGGCGCAGATCGGGCGAGAAAAATCGCGGACCAGACAATGTTAGAAGTTCGAGAAGCCATCGGCCTCCCAATTTATCGGGAATCCTGAGTAATCATTATGAAAAAAGCAGCTGTTTTATTCTGCACAGCTGCTTTTTTTTAGAAAATTTTATTGAAGAAATTCTTCCAACTGGACCAATGACAATTGCTCATCCGACTGCAAAACCGCCAGATATTTTCCGTCAGGTGAAAATGAGATATCCGCAATACGAATCGGATCCGAAACATTTTGTTCTGATTTAACCATCTGTTCTTTCCAAGTAACCTTTTTATCGGTTAAATCTATCCGATAAATGCTCGTGGTATCCGCTGCCATCAGAAATTTTCCGTTCGGATAATAAGCAATCGCCCCGATCGGTTGTTCACCGATTTCAATACGACTTAATTCCTCTCCGCTTTGAGTATCCGTAAAAATCAAATCATTTTTTGAATAATCTTCCGAGGGGGCAGCCACAACAAGTTCTTTGGAATCGGGCGAAAGACGGTATACATCAATAAAATCTTGGAATCCTATCGGAGATCCCCAACTTTCATCCGTGATATTCTGTAGCTGGAATGATGCGCGTGCGTGCCATAAAACAGATTTTCCGTCAGGCGAAAAAGTAGCCCCATAGACCGGAGCTGCGGTCTGAAAACCGGTTAATTTCTTCATGAGATTTCCGCTTGAAATATCATACAATTCCACCGCTATTTCATCCAAACTGGGAACAAGAATCTCCTTATCGTTTGAACAATCCGCACCCATCGCAGGATAGTTTAATTTAATTCCCGATTGATATTTCACCGAACCGGCTTCATAAAAAAGTAATTGCCGATCCTCTTTAAGAGTCACGATGACATTTTCTCCCGGACAATAATCTTGAATAAACTGATCGGCTGATGCCGCATAAAATTGAGATTGCGGATCCAATTCAGGAACCGGGTAACGCTTAATGGAACGGCTCCCTATCAAAAAGATATTTTCGGAATCCGCAGACCAAGATATTTTCGTAACGGGAGGAATTTCGTTTGCACTCGATTCAATTTCAGATGACTCTTCCGGTGCTTGGAAGCCGGCGCAAAAAATAACGATGAAAAGTATGAACGCAATCGAAAAGATTGTTTTTTTCACTCCTTTTATAATATCGGGAAGGTCGAAATGAATGGTTACCATAGATTAAATTTTCCCTTTTTCTTTTCTTCTTCCGGGAATTCGTCTGTTCCGCTGTTTGTATCGAAATTCTCCGGCTGATCGGGTTCCCCATCCCCGACAGAACTCGGTAACACTTCCTCCGGTATTTCAACCGGCTCGATGGTCGGCATTCCCGGCTCGTCGATCGTATCAGGTTCTTTGGCGGTAATTTCCGCAGCTTCTTCCGCGGATTTCTTGGATGATGCAATCTTTAAATCCATTTCTTTCAGCGCTACATTGATTTCATCCCGAGCTGCAATTGCTTCTTTTTTGGCGACTTCAGCTTCTTCAGCTGTCAATTCAGCATTCGAAAGAGCATTTCTTAAGTCATTAATCTCCTGAAGCGTCTTTTGATGTGCTTTCTCAAGGTTCTCTTTCGCTTCTTCCAATTCCAAAACTTTTTGGCGTAAATCTTTATTTTTATTTTGAGTGTCGATCAGATCCGTCCGATATTTCGCCAAGTTTTCCTCCAATTCTCCCAATTCTTTTTGATGAATCGATTTAATACGTTTATTCTTAAACCAACTCGGTAAAGTCAGAATGGAAATAATGATCGCACCCACCGTAAGAGCTATCAGCAATAAAAGCCCCAACGGACTTTCGAATGTCCAAATAAAAAATTTCAGACTGACGACAGCGGTATTCTGCAAAGCAAACATGACCGAAAGAACAGCGATAATCAGTGAAAATATCATCACAAATTGCATAGAACCCTCCTTTTTTATAATTGTATAGGATTTTTTTATTCTTTCACAGGTTCCGAAAAAACTCAATGAAAGAATCGACAATAAAATACCGTAAAAGAATAATGCTTATAATTAGACCATGCCGAAGTCTCATACCCATTATGTTTGCCAACAATGCGGAAGAACCAACCCGAAATTTTTGGGAAGATGCCCCGGTTGCGGCAGTTTCGGAACCATGATAGAAGAGATCATTCCCGAAGAAAACCCGCAAAGCGTTTCGGGGATACTTCATAATAACCCAATTCCCAAGGCCTTACGCGAGATTGACGAAAAAGCTGAACCGCGTGTGGATACCGGCATCGGAGAACTTTCGCAGGTATTAGGCGGAGGAATCGTTCCCGGTTCCGTCATATTAATCGGCGGTGACCCGGGAATCGGGAAATCGACATTAATGTTGCAGACAGCATTACACCTTTCACAGAAAGGGTTGGTATTGTATGTGTCCGGAGAAGAATCCGAACGCCAGATCAAAATGCGGGCAACCCGTTTATTGGAAAATAATTCCGTTATCCGTGAAATACCCGAAAAATTGTACTTGGTTACCGAAACAAACTTGGATGTCATATTTTCGCATGTTCAATCACTCAAACCGGATTATTTAATTATCGATTCCATTCAGACGGTTCAACTTCCTATTTTGGAGTCAACCGCCGGATCTCTTACGCAGGTCCGGGAATGTGCCGGAAAACTACGCGAATTGGCAAAAACCAGCGGGATTACGGTATTTCTGATCGGACATGTCACAAAAGAAGGGATGATTGCAGGCCCGAGAGTATTGGAGCATATTGTCGATACGGTTTTATATTTGGAAGGGGATCGCTTTCTTTCTTTAAGATTATTAAGGTCCGTGAAAAACCGCTTCGGTGCGACTTCTGAAGTCGGGGTTTTTGAAATGGTTGAAAGCGGATTAATCGAAGTGAAAAATCCCTCCGAACTTTTTTTGGCGGAACGGATGGTCAACGCTCCGGGATCGGCGGTCGTTGCAACGATGGAAGGCACCCGACCGATCCTTGTCGAAATTCAAGCTTTGACTAACCCGACTTCTTTCGGAAATCCGCGAAGAACTCCCATCGGCGTTGATATGAACCGATTGTTCCTAATTTCAGCGGTAATTTCACGCAGAATAGGCTTGCGTTTGAGTGAACAGGATATATTCGTGAATGTGGTCGGTGGGATGCGTATTTCGGAACCGGCAGCCGACTTGGCGATCGCAGCCGCAATTGTATCATCGGTAAAGAATCAGCCTATTCGAGCGGATGCTGTTATGATCGGAGAAGTCGGCCTTTCCGGGGAACTGCGCAGTACCGGAAAGTTGTCATCACGCTTGAAAGAAGCTCGAAAATTAGGTTTCACGACAGCGGTTATTCCGAAATCAATTCATCATAAAGAAAAATTCCCCGAAGGAATGAATGTCAAAGAATTCCGGACACTTCGAGAAGCCTTGATGTTTATTTTACTTCCCATCGCCGAAAAGGAAGGAACATCATCCGATTCGGATATTATTAACTGAAAATAAAGGACCCATTATGGAAAAAACAATCGAAACAAAAGTTCGGGATCTTTGCATTCAAAATCCTGTAAACCATGTACGGAAAAATCATGCTTTGGAGCATGCCACGGTTCACATTCTCGAAAAGAAATTCCCCGATAAAGAATTTGCCGGATATTCCGTTGAAAGAGGCTTCTGGATTATCGGGAAGTTATCGATTCAGGAAATTCAAGAGGCGGCTGATGCGGCATTTGCAAGGCTGTCACACGGAGAAAAGGATCTCGCTGTCCATCCGGGATGTGGTACCAATTTGGCAACCGCTTCTCTTTTAACCTCGGTCGGTGCTGTTTTAACTTTTATCGGAACAAAATCCGAAAAAGACAGGTTAAAAAGATTTTCTTCTCTGTTACTGATTTCAAGCATGGCAATTCAGGTTTCCAAACCGTTGGGGTTTGCCGTTCAGAGGAATCTAACCACCGATCCCGATATGAACGGAATGGAAATCAGCGGGATCGATACGGGACAAATCCGAGAGTATCCTTATTTTTTCATTCGGACAGTTTATAAGAAACCCTGCGAACCTTCTTTATGAGTTCTTCAAAAAATCTGACTATTCTATACGGAGATGACGAAGAATCGATAACCGAATATCTGAGCCGGATTGAGCAGGAACAAATTGCCACCGGTTTGGCGGATTTGAATTTTTCAAAAATGGACGGGAGAAATTTCAACGAAGGGAATTTCTTTAATACCATCATGGCGATGCCGATTCTTTCACCCTATCGACAAATCATTTTAACCAACCCGCTTGCTTTGGCAACCGGAAAAGACGGAAATAAAAAATTGCTCCGCTTGTTGGAGTCCATTCCTCCCACAACCCATATTGTTTTAGTTATTACAGATGAATTCGAACGAAAAGATTGGCTGATTTTTGGGAAGACTTCATTCCTTCGGAAATGGGCTGAAAAGAACAGTGAGAAGGCTGAAATTATTGAAAAACGGAAGCCGGCTGTCGGGATGATGCGAGATTGGATTATAAAGAAAACAATTGCTATGGGAGGGCAAATCGAACCGCAAGCCGCACAGATATTCGTCACCGCGGTCGGAAACGATACGCGGGCAGCCAAACAGGAACTCGAGAAACTGCTTCTATATGTAAATTACGGCAGACCGATTGACAGCATGGATGTTCAAGAATTGGTTACCGGTTCAGCATCCGTCAGTATTTTTGATATGGTCGATGCTTTGGCATCGGGAAATGCAAAAGAGGCGTTCCGGACTCTGGACTTATTAATGCAGGATCAGGAAATTCCGGTTTTATTTGCCATGATTATCAGACAGTTTCGCTTATTGATCCAAACCCGTGAAATTATGGATGAAAAAGGAAATATTGCAACCGTTCAAGATGAATTAAACCAACATCCCTTTGTCGCCGAAAAACTCTGGCGGCAGGCAAGTCGGTTCCGATTCCTTCAATTAAAATCTATCTATCGGAAATTGGTTGAAATGGATTTTGCTTTTAAAACAAGTCAACAAGATTCGAGAGCCGCCTTGGATATATTTATCGCCGATATTTCCCTTATGGTACAGGATTAAGGTTCTTTTCGTTCGGCTTAACAGATATATACGGGACCTTCCAGTGTCCGCTGCCGTCTTCTGTCTGGTTTCCAGTCGGTTCGGCAATTTCATAAACTGGATTATTTATCTGAACAACGTGGACCCAGCTTTTCCCCGGTTTCAGATGAAACGCATCCCCGTCAGCCTCTAAAAAGCGAATCGGGCGTAACTTTTGGTTTTTAATTTCATATTCTTCCGCTTTGGTTGTCCAAAAAGCCTGATAACACAATCCATCCCGAAAAATTAACGCCGGATTCTTTTTTACATAATTGAAATTAACGGTGAAATTAACGCCGTCTTCAATTAATGAATGATCCGCAAAGAGCAAAATGACATTTTGGGCAGTGATTTGCTGATTATTAAGAACATCGATATCCTTAACCAGATTCGGATCGGAAACCGAGTTCTGAGATCGGTGATACAAACCGTCGGCTTCGTCAAATTCCCACAGAATTTGATTAAAAAGGGCATAACGAATGAACAGTGTCTTTCCCGACCGGCTGCCTTCCGGAATCGCCGCTGAAAAGGAGAGCGATATTCCCCCCGTATCGGGAGAACCCAGTCGCTTTTTCCATTTTTCCATAATTTCAATGAATCGTTGCACCGGTAGATCCGGATATTTTTCCGAACCGGATTCACCGTACCAAGTCTCAAGGTTGGATATTCCCGCTTTTTTGACAAGATCGGGATTTCCGGCAGTTATCAATACCGCCATATATTGCTTTCGTAACGATTCCAATCCGAGAACAGCAGAAGATATGGAACCGATATAAGGCGTAATGCCGGTTGTCGATTCCGGAATACTCCCATAAAACAGAGCCATCGGTCGCGATTCCCCATCTCCGGAGTACATTTCAAAAACCCAAGGAGCAAAGCTCAATCCAGCGGAAGATCTGAATTTATCCGGAAATTTTGTGTAAGGAATAATAAACGGAGGATAACTTAACCAATCAGGATCAGTCTCGATTCCGGTCAACGGATTGATCACCTTTTGTTCCTGATCCGCCCAAACACAAGAAGGATAGGCTGTAATCACCGTGAATACAATCAACAAAATTATCAAAATCTTATGGTCCATTTTGATTCTTTCTATCATGAAATTAAATAACCTTCGCTCGCATCTAAGAATTGTACAACAGATTCTTTAAACACAAATACCTCCGATTGATCGGAGGTATTTTTTGCTCCTCGACCTGGATTCGAACCGGGAACCTAACGGTTAACAGCCGCTCGCTCTGCCGTTGAGCTATCGAGGATCAACGCCTAAATTATAGCAACTTTTAAAAGCCTGTCAAGGACGACCGACGATTCTGTGTTGTTATTCAGCAATAATGTCATTTCGATGAGGTACCGGTCCCTTCCGAAAAATAAAGTTTCACCGAAGGAATGAAAATCAAAACGGATATCAAAAAAGCACGACGAATCACAGTTATTGAACAAGCCATAGAAAGGAAGTTTAGCGCCCGAGAAGCCGCTCAACTATTAGAGTGGTTGGCAGCATATGGTAAATGATTTTTCACTTCACCACTGCGAGAAAGCGCTCATCTTTTTTTCAGATCGTATCGGAAGTACAATTAAATCATCAGCAGACCGGATGATAAGTCATTTTTCTTTCCCAGTGAAAGTCGAGGCTACTATGGCAAAAGAAAAAAAGAAGAAAAAGAAGAAAATCGATCAGAAAATAGGATCGAGACAAACAGAACTATCAAATGAAAAAAAGGAAAACGAAAAGAAAAAAGACGTAATTTCCGTAATGTCAAACTCGAAAAGTACAAGTATCCCGTGTGGTATGCCTTACACAAAACCTCCCCTCAGCAAAAAAGAATATGAAAAAGAACTGGAAAAATTGCAAATCGAGCTCGTAAAACTACAGGGGTGGATTAAGGAAAAGGGATTGAAAGTCGTCGTAATCTTTGAAGGACGGGACGCAGCCGGAAAAGGCGGAGTGATTAAAAGGATCACCGAGTTACTGAACCCACGGATTGTTCGTGTCGTCGCCTTACCGGTCCCGACCGAAAAGGAAAAAACACAATGGTATTTTCAACGATATGTCGCTCAATTGCCGGCGGCGGGGGAGATGGTTTTGTTTGATCGAAGTTGGTATAACCGGGCGGGAGTGGAACGGGTTATGGGATTTTGCACCGAAGAAGAGGTAACGGAATTTTTCCGCAGTGCCCCCGAATTCGAAAGAATGCTGATTCGCTCCGGCATCATTCTGATCAAATATTGGTTCTCCGTAAGTGACGAAGAACAGGAAAAACGATTCCAGGATCGGATTAATGATATTACCAAACGTTGGAAACTCAGCCCGATGGATTTGACGGCTCGCAGCAAATGGGTGGAATATTCTAAAGCAAAAGATGAAATGTTTTATTACACCGACACAAAACAATCCCCCTGGTACGTGGTCAACGCCGATGATAAACAGAAAGCGCGCCTGAACTGTATTCATCATCTGCTGAGCCTAATCCCTTATGAAGATTTGACACCGGAGCCGATTGTTTTGCCGCCCCGACAATCTGATGAGGGATATGTCAGGCCGCCTATCAGTGATCAGACATTCGTTCCTGAAATTTACTGATTTATATAACCGCATATAGTTTCAAAAAAAATAAATGCAGAAGATTCCGTTCGTTTAAACAAATGGAGTCTTTTTTTATAATCCGAGCCGTCCGATTATAAAAATAAACGATTGAAATTATCGATTGAACAAATATTTTCATAATTGGCATGAATGATGCACACTTTATGATTAATAAGATTTTAAAATATTCCATCAAATAAGGATGCAGCTTATGAACGCCCGAAAAATTCCTTTTCTCCTTTTTCTTTTTGTCATATTCCTGATCCCTTTTTCCGCTGAAGCCGCCGGGGATCAGACAAACCCAAATTTATTTCCGGTCACGGTTGCAAAAAATATCGAACCGGGACTCATTGATGCGATCAATGAAGGAGATTCCGGAGGCGAAATCGGGTTGGCCTTTATCGGAAGTGACACCACGGTAGGATACTATAAAAAATGTGCGACCGATGCATACTTTTATTTCATCGTTGCGAACAATAGCGGTGCAACAGTGGGTACGGTTCTGCCGAGATGGGCTAAAATAGACGGTCGGGCATATTTTACCGACAGCAGCGCTTTTCTCTGCAAAGAACTTTCAGCAGTCGCCACACCGATTAATAATTTCGCCGATGCCGACAGCGGATCGGCTTGTACCCTTCAAAACAATCAACTGATGGTAGGCTCCGGAAAAGCCGTATCCGTTCGCGGCAAAATCGTCAATTTTTCGCATGAACTAACCAGAGGAAATAAGAAGAATTCCGATCCGGAATATTTGCATGTCAATTTTTATGTTCAGATTAACAACAGTAAAAAACAAGGTGCGGGGGCTTTGGAATCCAAAGGAAGCCTTTGTGACGAATTTAGTCTTCTGCCTGATGGGGAAGATTATCCTGTATACGGCGGCTATTTTATCGATCCGTCGGGAAGACGGGTTTGCTCCATGAATTATTTCTTTACTGTTGAAAATACTGATCAATTTTACTCTACGGTTGTTGAACTTCCGCGCTGGGTAGAACTGGATGAGCAAAGATTCAATGTCGGATGTAAATATCTTTATCCGGGATGCAAAGTTTCAGGCTTCCGCCATTATGCCTGGGCGATACTGGATGAGGATGATACATATATCGGCCCGA
>Ga0116170_10002909_pt1 | contig 16230 bp, 17 predicted proteins | sample AD_JPNHW1_MetaG_FD_89797 | JGI IMG/M metagenome (GOLD analysis project Ga0116170, IMG submission 89797) | Active sludge microbial communities of municipal wastewater-treating anaerobic digesters from Japan - AD_JPNHW1_MetaG | ecosystem: Engineered > Bioreactor > Anaerobic > Digestate | place...
AAAAAGCTTTTGATTTCTGAAAATCTTCACCCACGAAGTAAAAATAGCCAAGATATTGATACGATTCGATCAATTCCTTTTTATTGTTCCCGCTTTTTTCCAGCAGTTCCATTACCTTTTCATAATAAGACTTGGCAAGCCCGTTATTGGTTTCGGGATCGAGCACTGCATTGACTCTTGCCCGCCAGAGATAACCCAGGTAATTATCAGGTGTTAACGATGCCAGCTTCTCAAAAACTGAATCGGCCTTTTGATACAACATTAGCCGGGCACCTGCCCGCGTAGAATCGATTGGCAATGATAATGAATCGATTGCACACGCCTGGAGGTAACAATCCCTTCCCCACAACAAATAATCGGTCGTGAGCGGATTCTTCGATTCTGCAATGTATTTTTCCATGAAAGAAGCGGCATTCCCAAACTGGTTCATTTTTTCATAAACGGAAGCCATTTCTTTGTAATACTCCTGTGGTGTGGTGCTCAAAACAGCTGCTTTCTTGTAATAAACAATACTTAACGAATCCTGGTTGTTCTTGCCCAACAAGCGGGCGTAATACTTATAATCGGATGGAACAACAATCGATGCATCGACTGAGCGAAGGAACGAATCCATTTGCCGCAGGCCTTCATCATAGTTTCCCATTTCATAGAGACTGTAAGCCAACAACCTCTTTAGCACCTGATTCCTGGGGTAATATTGGATCAATTCCGGAATCAGACTCCCGGCCTGCTGATAATCTTTGTTGAAGAAAAGAGCATAGGCGTACCGTATTTGGTCTTTCAAATCGGCTTCGGAGGTTCCGAGGTATTCCTTGTAGGCCGATACGGTTCCCGCATATTTACCTTGCTCATAACAGATATCGCCGTATAATTTCAACGCAGGAGGGAATTTGGCATCAAAGGCCATCAATTTGGAAAGGTATTTCATCGACAATTCGTTGTTTTTTGCCGTATGATATATTTGGGCCAGTTTCAGATAGGCTGGTTTACAAAGAGAGTCTTTCGCAATTGCGGCTTCAAATTTACTGGCAGCCGGACCGGGTTTGATCTGTTGCAAAAGTATATCCCCTTCATTCAAGGCAATCAGCACATTCGCCGGTTCAAAGCTTCGGGCAAGATCGAGCATTTCGTAAGCAGTCTGAAATTTCTTGTTATCGGCATAAGCTCGGGCTAGGGCAATATAGAGAATTGCCTTTTCTCTGTAAACTTCATTCCATCGGGCCTTATTGATTAAATCGACCGACAAGGAAGAGTTGTTATACATGATCATTCCGGCTTTGCCAATCAAACAAAGCGGATTGGGGTTATCGCCCTGAGCCCCGGATTCAAAATAGCACATTGCCGAATCCTTATAATTGGTCAACCGGTAAATCTCCCCCAGATAGTAACAAGCCTCAGGTTTCTCTGCCGAATCGGCAAGCTGCCTCAGAAAGAACTGTTTGGACGTTGGGTACATTTCGGAATAAAAAGCTTCGATTCCTTTGTCGTTCTGTGCCAAAACCGATACTCCGGTAAAGAGGAACCCCATCAAAAAACTTATGTAGCTGAATTTTCTCATTTCAAAAACCATCTTTCACATGAATTTCCCGTGGTGGTTGAATGGCCGGCAGAAGCCCCGATTTCAGGATGATTCGCTGCCCCCGGTCACTGACGATAAACGAAGAAAAACCGGTGTTCAGACTAATTCGTGGCTCGGTCATAATCACATACACATCGCGGGTATAGGGATACCGGCCATCGGCCAGGCAAGCCTGATACGGCTGGTAGCTATTCTCCGGAGTTGCCTGCTTTTCACGGCTAATCGCAACAACCTTCACTTTCCCGGGAAGACCCTTACTGGATGAACTTCTTCGGTCAGAGACCCAGCTCACCCCAATAATGCCAATGGCGCCGGGGGTTTTCGACACATAATCGATCACCTCGGGGTTGCTGTTCAATGCCGTTAAGGAGGGCGAAAGCTTTTCTTCCGCACAAATACTTTTTACAGCATATTCCGCAGTGCTCGATTTTGGGTTATCGAAGATCATTTTTATTGGCCCAAGCTTCGAAGCCAGATTCACCTGATCCCAGGAGAAGATTTTGCCCAGCATTATGTCGCGGATCGTCTCCGTGGTCAACAAAGTATCCTGATTCGTGGGATGAACGATAAAAGCAATTCCGTCGATTGCAATTTTTATCGACTGAGGAAATATCTTCTGATCGTTAAAATAACGGATCTCTTTTTCAGTAAGTTTACGGGTAGCGACAATCATCCGCACACTGTCTTTCAGCATCAGATTGAAGGCATCAACCTCGGGACACACCCGGTCGATAATCCCGGTCGATTGATAGATGCTTTCAAAAACATCGATCTCTTGTTGGATAATCGGGGCAAACGTTTCGTCAACGGCAATGAAGGTTGTTCCATCGGTTGGAGTATCTTTTCGTTCATGCTGGCAGGAAACCAGAAAGATGAAGACAAGAAGCCAACACCGGAATAACTTACTCGTCGTCGTCATCATCATCTACATCAGTCCAATCCTTAATGATCCGGTAGCTACGGAATATGGCGTAAACAAGAAGTAAAATACCCAGAATAATTCGTGTTACACCTTTCACTGCGGGGACAATATTGGGGAAGAACAGGAACAGCACCCCAATTCCGGCATAGGTAACAACCATAAAAACAGCCATAATAGCTGAAAACATCTTATACGGTTTTGAATAATTTCCCATTATATGTTCGTTTACTTTTGAAATTTTCGGATTCACTTAACAGTCTCTGCTCGAAATTTACTCAATTGAAGGTAAAGTTTATGGGCAATGTATAAGAAACTTTTACCGGTTTTCCTCCCTGCAACCCGGGATTCCACTTTGGAAGGCTGGTTATGACCCGGATAGCCTCTTTATCGAGTGAAGGATGGATGCTCTTCACCACATGCACATTGCTGATATTTCCATTCCTGTCGACGACAAAATTCACATACACCTTTCCTTTGATTCCCCGGTCGACCGCATCCTTCGGATACCTTATATTGTTCGAAATCCACTCATAGAGCGCTATTTCACCTCCGGGGAATTCAGGCATCTGCTCTACAATGCCAAATACTTCGTCTGACTCTTCCTGTGTAATTGCCCTGTTTTCATCAATGGTTGCAATATCAACCCCGTTTTCTTCATCGTTTCCTTCCACATCGGCAACCGATATCAGTTTTTTATCTTCATTGAGTTCGTCCTGGGTTTTCACCTCATTTTTTTCCTCAACGACTTCATCGGGGGTTATCACCGGCGGGGTAAATTTGATGGAACTCTTCAGCGGAGGTGGCGGCGGTGCCGCAATCAGGTTTTCTTCTTTGGGGATGTTCTGTTCGATCTTCAGGTCGGCCAGGCTGGTCACCTCAACCATCCGTTCTTTCTTTTCGGGTATCACCGTTTCAATAACTCCGGGCATCGACAAAAAGAAAACAAAAATGAAGGAAATGATCAGCAGGGCGGTCAGGTGTCTCTTTTTCGACAACTTCCGAATATCGTAGGCACCGTATGCTTTGTTTTTCCCTTCAAAAACCAAGTCACACCATTCCGGTGAGTTTATATCGAAATTTTTTCGCATTCTGCTTTCACTTAAGAACCAACTACTGTTGCCCGGCATCGGGATTTTCAACGTTTGTAATCAGTTCTTTGTCATAATCGTTAATATCAACAATGGCATATCGGGCAATGTTGCAAATCTGCATTTCGTCCAATATGTCAACAAGGTTTTCATACGAAGCATCGTCGGTCGACTTAATCATCACAACCGGAGCCTGCTTGTTCTTTTTTACTTCAACCACCTGTTTTTTAAATTCATCTTCCGAAAGCCTTTTTTGTGCCCTCAATGCTTTCAGTTGTTGGATCTGCTGCACAACCGTGGCATTTCGCTGCAACAATAGGTTCCGGATCCCATCGGGAGCATAGGTGGTTTGTTTCAGATCGGGTGTTTTTTCGGCGGTGGCCAATCCGAAATAATAATAAATTTTGTCGTTTTTCCCCAGCAGGATGGTTACAGCATTCGACTCCCTGACCTGCGTTTGTTCCGACTCTTCCACCTTGTCGCCCGAAGGCATGATAATTTCCATGGTCTGAGGTTTATTCAGAGAAGTCGAAAGCATGAAAAAAGTAATAAGCAGAAAGCCCAAATCGACCATGGGGGTAAAATCGACCCGGGTCGACAGTTTTTTTTGCCGTCCTTTCTTCTTTTGACCTCTGTTTTGGGCAACTATTTCAGACATACGCTATTCTTCGTTTAAATATCCGAAGGAGGTTCTTCAAGATTGGTTATCAAATGATATCTGTTTTCACGCAATTCCCTGAGGGTATCCATCACTCTTTTGATTTTTGGGAAAGGGGTTTTACGATCGGCCTTAATGGCGATGACCATTTCTGGATTAATTTTCCGGGCAAACTGTACCCAATCCTTAAACTGGTTGTTGAGCGAATCGCAAGGAATACCCAGTGCATTTTCTTTCAACCCTTTGTCATCTGAAGGCAAATCGAGAAATGCTTTCAGTTTGTTGGCAGGAACCCCAAATGAATTGACCAGGCTGAATTCCTTTATTTCCTTTGCACTAAAGCTGAGCCCGTATTGGTCGGCAAACCGCATGAGCAATTCTTTTCTTTCCTCCTGATTATCGATTCCAAAGAAGACTTTTCCATCGGCATCCACAATTACCTCGAGAATGTTGGTTTCGGGCATTTTGATTTCCGAAATCGACGATGGAGCAGCAACCTGCACGGCCTCCGGCTTCACAAAATTTGATGTCAGCAACAAAAAATTCAACAGCAGGAATGCGACATCGCACATGGCTGTCATATCAATAAAAATCCGCTTCCTTGGAATCCTGACCTTCGGCATCGAAACGTTTGTTAGTTGTTTTTCATTTTATGCTTAGCCGCATACGTTTGAACAATACTAAAGCCGGCTTCATCGATGCAGAAAAGCAATTTGTCGATCCGGGTAGAGAAATAATTATAGGCAACCGTTGCCAGAATGGCGGTCCCGATACCCAGCGCCGTATTGACCAGGGCTTCGGAAATACCGCTGGCCAGTTGCACCGAGTCGGGAGCTCCGGCATTGGCCAAAGCGGAAAATGCACGGATCATACCAAGCACGGTACCCAGTAACCCCAACATGGTTGCAACCGATGTAATGGTTGAGAGGATGACCAGATTCTGTTCCAATCCCGGCAATTCAAGTGCCGTAGCTTCTTCAATCTCTTTCTGAATTGCAGTAAGTTTCTGATCTTTCTCCATATCTTCGTACTCGACCTCTTTATACTTTTTCAATACCGATGAAAGCACATTGGCAACCGATCCTTTTTGTTCGTCACAATCTTCGAGTGCCTCGTCAATCCGGCCATGAGCGACCTTATCCTGTATCTCTTTAACAAAATCGATTACCGGGTCAAAGCCCTCAGCCTTCCGTATGGCAATAAAACGTTCAACCGAGAAGGTCAACATCACCAACATAACACACATCAACAACGGAACAATGATCCCTCCTTTGTAGATGATCCCGAAATAATTGTTGGGTAATGGCAAATTATCGCGGCTATTTCCCTGGAAATTTGATGGATCCCCAAAAATAAAAAGATAAGCGAGTATGGCTATGGCTAAGGTCACCAGAATGACAATGGCGGTAAGTCCAAGCTTAAATTTTCTTTTTGATTTCTTTCTATCTTTCATAATCAATGTTTTATCTTTATCTGTTGTTGATACTTGTTTTGTCAATCGGCATCATGCTGCCAATTTCTAATGTGTTAGCATGCGAAATTAGAAATTCATAAAGGATTAAAAAAATGGTTCGGGAAAAATTGATGGCTCATCAACCTACCCCGGATAAAAGTAAGACAATCGAACCGAAGTTTTCCGGTATCCGATGTTAAAAAGCAATAAAATAGGTACTAAAATCTCTTAAAAGTTATACGAAATACCTGTAAATAAACCAACCGTGTAAGGTTTTGAACCGGAAACACGTTGCTTATTTAATGATGTTAACTGAATTTTCATCGTTGGCTCGACCGATAAACGAAACCTTTTTGAGAGGGAGTAATCGAGTCCCATGCCAATGCTGCTGCTAAAAGTAAGCGGGGTCAGCCCATCGATTTCCCCGTTGGCGATCACTTCATCCCCGTCGGATAACGAAGCATTGTTCGATAATAATACGTTGGTATTGATTCCTCCCAGCACCAGAAGGCCGATCTTCTTATCAAGTACTTTGTAACGAAGCAACAGTGGAATCTCGAGATAACCCGCCTGCTGTTCAAGCTCGTAACTCTTTGTGGCTTCAGCAACCAAGGTATTTGAAGAACTTACCGAAGCAAGATCGGCACCACTGGGCAAGATGATATTGGTTACCCCCATGGGAGTATTCAATGTTCTACTATTCGATGAATTGGTTACGACTCCTTCATTTCCCATTTTATAGCTATCGTTCAACCAGTTCTGACCGGCGAATGAAACCCCAACAACGCCCGGATTTTGTGCTATTTCACCGTAATTCACGCCACTTTGTACCGATAAGCGGTTGCCTGCCCGGTACTCCACACATACCCCGCCGGCCACATTCGTCACATAATTTGAACCAGAATTCGTCGCCGAAGCAACAGCATAATCTGCATTCGAGGCAAGATCATTGGAGGATGGCTGGTCGAAACGATACACCGGTGAAGCCTGAACTCCAACAGCCCACGAAGAGGACTTTTTCTTACCGGCTGTCTTTTGTTGATTTTCCATATTCCGGGCAATGATAGCCCTGTCGGCAACCGAAAAACCTTCATCGTTCATCGCAATCAAATCGAAGGAGTTTTCTTTACCCTTCAAAATTACCGGACCAGAAGAAACCAAAAAACAGGCTTCGATTTTCTCCTGTAAACTTTTTGTCGGAGAAAGAGTTTTTTCTTCTGTCAATTTTTTCCCTTCGGTTCGATCAACCCAATAGTTGTCGGAAGAAAAAGCAATGTTTTGTTTCGCAGGTTGTTGATCAGTGGATTGCTTCTCCGGAGCTTGTCCAATCTTCTCGTGTGAAGGAACAACAGTTGTCGTTTTCGGAAGAAGCTCAGCCTGCATAACATTCCCCTCTGGTTGCTTTGCAGCAAAATACCAACCCGCCAGAAAAGCCAGCAACAAGGAAGCGGCAGCCGAAAAGCCCAAAATCAGAATCAATCGTTTGCGATTGTTCTTTTCGTCCATGCTCTTTACAATGCCATCCCACACCTCAGGAGGTGGTACAACTTCATGGTTCAGCAGCTTTTCGCGAAACAGCCCGTCGGTTTTATAATCACTATTCTGCATATTCTTTCCCAATGTATCCAAACTCAATTATCTTATCCTGTAAAATTTTTCTTGCCCTTGCCAAATCGGATTTCGAAGTTCCTTCGCTGATATTCAGCATCTCTGCAATCTCTTTGTGCATGTAGCCGTCGATTGCATACAGGTTAAATACCATGCGGTAACGGGGCGACAAATCCCGGATCATTGCCAGTAACTGACCGGCATTCAGTTCGGCATATACATCCTCGTTTATCGAAGCCGATTCATAAATGGATATATCCTCAACCGTATTCATTTTGTAACGGCTTCTGCATTTTTCAAGCGAAATGTTTACCACAATCCGCTTCATCCAGCCTTCAAAAGAGCCCTTAAAGGCAAACTGCCCGATCTTGTTGAAAATGGTTATAAAAGCTTCGTGCAACGTATCCTCGGCTTCGGTTTCATCGCGCGAATAACGCAGGCATACCCCAAATAATTTTGGAGCATACTGGCTGTATAATCGGGACTGAGCTTCTCGCTTCCCGGCTTTACAATCGTTAATCAACTGATCAAGGTCTTCCAATCCCTTTTACTTTTAATTAGGAACAAGGTAACTTTTGAATTTCTATTTCAGATTTAAAGGTATGGGTAATCTTTCAATTCTGAAACCGGAATTTCTTCATACATACCATTTTTAAAATTCAATTTTATTGTACCTAATTGATTTGTTGCCTTAATCAAACAAAGAACGTACTCTCCGTCATCGAGGTTTCCTATTTCTGCCGATAGGTCATACGGGCAGATGCATCTACAATTCCCTGCCTCCTTCTCCCTTTCGGTATAAAAAATAGTATCATTTCTCACTTCCATCTCAACAATAAGGCCGACAGGCAAACAGCAATTAAACAGGACATTCTGATGGGTTACTTTATAGATCCCATCGCCGGTCGACTGAACCACCAACCTCTCAACATTGCCTGCCTTCTCCGAACCTTCCTTATTCTTACAATCGGAAGCTATAATTGAAAAGAGTTCGGCACCCTTTTTCACGTCATTGTTTTCGCTACATCCAACAAGCAGATAAACAAGCATCAACAGAAATATTTTTCGAGCCATAACGGAATGAAACCTGATTTCGATTGTTAAGATGATGATAGTCTAAAATTGGTTGCGTACTCTTCAAAAAAAAATCATCTATTCTGGCGCAACCCTTTTCCCTCTCCCTCCATCTTGGACTTGTTAAATAAATGAATTAATTTTTCTGAAGAGATGAGAGCAATTTCATTCGATTTTCAGGTTCAAACTAAAAATATGAAAACACCTAAATTTTTAACTCTGTTCATTCTGGTAACACTGCTTCTCTCGTGCGATCGGATAAGCACCGAAAAACCTACCGAGATTGAACTTGACCAGAAATCGGCCATGGTTGTAGAAAACAACAATTCGTTCGGGTTTCGTTTTTTTGAAAATGTTATTTCTTCCGAAAAGACCAATAAAAACATCATGGTTTCACCGCTCAGCGTCAGCCAGGCTTTATCGATGGCAATTAACGGAGCTGGCGGAAATACATTCACCCAGATGCAACAACTGCTCGGTTTCGGTGATCTGTTGTTAACCGACTTGAACAAAAGCAATCAGACCATCACCAGTTCGCTGGCCAGCCACGACCCCAAAGTGAAATTTCAGATGGCCAATTCAATATGGTATCGCAACGATTTCTCCATCAAAGCACCGTTCCTCAGCAACAACCAAAAATATTACGATGCCGAAGTCAGTAGCTACGACCCGTCCAAACCCGACAAGGCCAAAGACAATATAAACAACTGGGTCGATGATAAAACCAACGGAAAAATCAAACAAATCATCGACCAGGTCAATACCGATGATGTTATGTTCCTGATTAATGCCGTCTATTTCAATGCCAAATGGAAAACCGAATTCAAAAAGAAAAACACAGAACCAGAATCCTTTACACTTGACGACGGAACCCAAAAAGAGGTTGAAACAATGATTGGTGAAGTAGAACTCAGTTACTACAACAAAGAAAGTTGTTCGGTTATCAAACTTCCATACGGCTCCGGGAAATTCGACATGATTGTTTATCTGCCCGAAGAAGGGTACACCACCAGCGACATCGTTTCTGAAATTGCAAACACCGATTTTGACAAATTGAGTTCCATGACACTGACAAAGCGCGACCTATACTTCCCAAAATTTGAATTCAGTTACGACAACGAGCTGAATGATGAACTAATCTCTATGGGCATGACCGACGCCTTTTCGACTGGACTGGCCAACTTCTCTGAAATATCGGACATTCCCCTGTATATTTCGAAAGTGATGCACAAAACCTTTATCAAAACCGATGAAGAAGGCACCGAGGCTGCCGCAGCCACATCAATCACCTTTGGATATACCTCTGCCGGCCCTTCTGGTATTATCAAAATCGACCGTTCCTTTTTGTTTGCCATAGCAGAAGAAGACACCCATTCCATTCTTTTTATCGGAAGGGTTTATGATCCATCGAAGAATTAAAAAGCATCCGCAATGAACGAATTGAAGAAAATATCCATTCCGGCACTTCTGGTCATCTTGTCCGGTGCCTTTCTGCTCGTTAGCTTCATGCTATATCTTCATAAGGGAAAGTCGGCCAAATGGGTTGCCCGAAAAATGAGAATTGGTGGTTTGATACTCTCCCTTACTACTATTCTGAACGCCTGCGATCCGGCACAAACGGCTGCCCTAATCGACAACAATCCACCCTGGACATGCTACCTTGTTGGTGCACCTCAAGAAAAGCAAAATGTCTTCTATCTCAAAAATACTTCCGATAGCATCATCCTGCTTAATCGTCACAACCGGTACACCATAGAGGGAGAAATCCGAAAGCGAACCGCCGAAACCTATTCCTACGCCATCTATGATTTTCTCGACTCCATTGCACAAAAAGACAACATCAAGGCAAAGGACGGCTCTTTCGATGAAAAGACAGAGCCTTTTGAAATCAAAGTTGATAACTCACTGAAAGGGAAATACCTTATCCGGTTTTATCCCGCTGATAAAGATTCCCAACCCGGATGGAGTGACCAATATTTTAACCTAAAAATCGAATGACATGGAAACAAAAAAATGGATCGCACCTTTTGCTTTGGCAGGCCTCTTTGCTGCTTTTGCTGTAGTATGCCTCCTTTTGGCTTTCAAAAAAGGTAAAAGAGAAAAATGGGTTGCCCTGAAAATGAAACTTGGCGCAATGATCATCGCCATCAGCGGGATTGCAACCGGATGCACCCCCGAAACAGTCATCACCTGTTATGACCCGGTTCCCGAAAACCTCATCAGTTTCGACAAAACCGACTCAGCCGATTATAGGACCATTATTGCTGATCTTCCTGCCGATACGGTTGTCACCGGGAAGATTTACAGCCGCACATATAATGAATATACCTTTGAAATTTTGAAAGCCGACTCACAATCGGTCCAGAAAGGCAACCTGCTCCCTACAGATGGTGCATTCAACGATTCGGATGAGAGTTTTAGAATCAATCTCAATACTCAAATTGATACCGGAAAATATCACTTCAACATCTTTGCCATCACCGATAATAAAAAAGAGAGTTTTTTGATCAACCAGAGTTGGCTGAAAATTAAATAAAACAATGCGGTTATTAAGAAGAAATAAGACAAAGCTGGATTATATCCTTTTTGAGGCGACCCAACAATGTAACCTCAACTGCCTCTATTGCTATAACCATTGGAAAAGGGATAACACCGCCAACGGGATCATAGAAGAAGGGTACGTTCAATCGGTAAAAACGCTCAAGAAACTGGTTGAAACTACCACGGTCAAACACATCACATTTACCGGAGGTGAACCCTTTCTGGCAGAACGCATCAGGGAGCAAATCCTATTTTGCCGGATGAAAAATATTTCGGTTTCGGTAATAACCAACGGAAATGCAAGCAGCGCCGAAGAACTGATGCAGTTGATCCGAATTGGCGTCCAACTTTTTGAACTTCCGGTGCACTCGCCTTCACCTTCGATCCATGACCAAATGACCGGAGTGTTGGGATCGTGGAAAAAATCGACCGAAACCATCTGGACAATCCTTCAGCTGGGAGGAAGAGTTGTCCCGGTGATCGTGGTAACCCGGCTCAATTACCACAAAATCGGCGAAACCCTTGAATTCATCCATTCTCTCGGTATCAGCCGGGTCATGTTGAACCGGTATAACATCGGCGGTTCGGGAGTCAGAAATCCACAACGTGTTGTGCCCAACAAAGAACAGTTGAATGAAGCCTTTCAACAAGCCAACGAAATGGTGCCGAAACTTCATTTAATCCTCTCATCCAATGTATGTACACCACACTGCATTATCGATCCGGCAAACTACCGGAACATTACATTTACCAACTGCTCATCCGACATTTCAAAAAGGCCATTAACTCTCACAACAAAAGGGGAACTGCGGTTCTGTAACCACTCACCACGCGTGCTGGGAAATATATTTGAACAACCAATCAATCAGATTTTGAAAGAACAAACAGTTAAAAATGAATTCGAAAAACAACCCGAATACTGTTTGGGTTGTCCAAAATTTGAAAAATGCCTTGGCGGTTGCCGGGCTGCTGCCGAACAAGCAGGAAAAACATTGAGCGATGTCGATCCTCTGGTCGAAATTGAAAACCTGGTGGAAATATCATAAACAATCGAACCATGAAAACACGATTCTTTCTTACACTTTTGATTGCAACCTGCCTGATTACCGGTTGTGAAAAATCGGAAAACACCCCAACTTCCCCCGATGGTAAAATCAAAGAAATCATCGACAGTACCGACCAGATTATTGGAGAATTCAGCTACAATAAAAATGGGCTGTTAACCCAAAGCTGGATGAAAGAAGATTTCTATACCCCCGGCGAAAAAGCCGAATACACCTATACGTTTGATTCGGAATACCGTCTCACAAAAAAGGAAGGTTATGAACCCGGGAATATCATCATGTCAAGCATGACCGGAGCTTTGGGAAAGAATGTTCTATACAGCTATACATACAACCAAAGCGGACAGCTTGAAAAAGTAGTGGTGGAATACATCTACCCCAATTCTTCCGACTTGAATTACAAAATGAACTACTTGTACGAATACCCGGATGATTCGAGGATCACCGAGTCAATCAACAACATAAATCCATTAGCTAACAGTATCCTGTCAAGTAACGAATATTTATTTGACTCGAAGAAAAATATCACAAAAATCACCAACTACTACCTTCTGAACGGAACTGAAAAACGGATCATCTCCGAAACGGCGCTTACATACGACAGCCAAAAAGCGCCATACCATTTCAACCCAGCCCCATCGTCAAAAAGCAACCTGCTAACAAAAAACATTACCGTTTACAATTACGACGAAGCCGGAAATCAAACGGTCGCATATACATCGGCCTATTCTTATGAGTATCTTTACAACGACGATGGTTACCCTGTTCAACAAACGGAAATCATGCCAAACAACGTAAAGATTATCAGGAAATTTAAATATTAACTTAAATCCATTAAAAATGAAACGGCTATCATTCATCCTGTTGCTGATTGTTGCATTGTTCTCGTGCAATAAAGACGATTCTACGGTAAAGGATCTCGGCATTAGTGAAAAATCAGAAAAACTGATCAACGCAAACAATGAGTTTGGCCTCGATCTTTTTACCAGGGTTTATAACGCGCCCAAAACCCCGGTCAATTTTATGATCTCTCCGTTCAGTGTAGCAGTTGCCCTTTCAATGGCATACAACGGTGCTGAGACTGAAACTAAAATTGAAATGGAAGAAGCCATGCAGATTCCTGATTTTTCGAGAGATGACATCAATAACTCGTACAAACAGCTGATAACCGCTCTTACCACCGCCGATGACAAAGTTATCATGGAAGTAGCCAATTCCATCTGGTACAGTAATACTTATCCGGTACAGCAAAGCTTCCTCGATGTAAACACTACGTACTACAATGCCGAAGTTGAAGCTGCCAATTTCTCGGATGCCAACACCGTCAACCAGATCAACAATTGGGTCTCGGATAAAACCCACGAAAAGATTACCCAAATCATTACCGACATCTCTCCCGAAATGGTCATGTACCTCATCAATGCCATCTATTTCAAAGGCACATGGACCAAAGAATTCAACACCGAAAGCACTCAATTGCTTCCATTTAAAGCAGAAAACGGCAACTACCAGGTCACGGCCATGATGGGACGCAGAGATACCCTGAATTATTTTTCGAACGGAACCTTTTCAGCCATCGAACTACCTTATGGACAAGGAAATTACAACATGATGGTGCTCCTTCCCAACGAGGATAAAACCGTAGCCGACATCATCGGTCAATTAAATTCCAGCAATTGGGCGAAATGGCAAAAGGCTTTTAAAAAGACCAATAGCATCGACATCCGTTTCCCAAGGTTCAAGATTGAATACGATATTAAACTGAATGATATTTTAATGTCAATGGGCATGGAACAAGCCTTTACTTCTTCAGCCGATTTTAGCGGGATCAATCCTGCCAGGGATCTATTCATCAGCTATGTAAAACACAAAACCTACATCGATGTGAACGAAGAGGGCACCGAAGCCGCCGCGGTAACCGTGATTGGTTTTGAAAACACCTCAGCAAATGAACCCCAATGGATTCCGTTCCACTGTTACAACCCGTTCCTTTTTGCAATCACCGAGAAAGATTCGGGCGCTATTCTCTTTATGGGCAAAGTAGGAAATCCTGCAAAGAAATAAAATCGCTTTTCCCAAGGCGTTAATAATACTTTCCAATCACTTTTATAGTTAAAATGCTGCAAAAGGAGTTTTCCCGATGCGGCATTTTTTATGTAAACAATGAATATTATCTTCGTAGTGCGATAAAAATTGGCATCGAAAAATTTTTTCCACTTTTTTTTAAAAAAAACGGGAACCATTTTCACTTTTTTCGTCTTATGGATAAGGGGATACTGATCGATGATAAATTCATTTCAAAACTGAAGAAAGGGGATGTTGAATCCTTTCATCAGTTATATGATATGATATCCCCTTCGATGAAACTGGTTTGCAAGCGCTATGTGAAGAATGATGCGGATGCTGAAGATGTCTTTCAAGAAGGTTTTTTGAAAGTTTACAAATGCATTGGTTCATTAAAAAACGCGGGGTCGTTCTGGGGTTGGATTAAAAGAATATTTGTCAACACATCTCTCGATCAGTATAAAAAAACGATGAGTGCAAAAACAGAAATGATCGATGGAAAAATTGAATCGGATTTTGAGAATGAAGAAAACGAAGATGAGGCCTTCACGGCAGCTGATTGGTCCAATGGCGAAATGAATTATGAAACGATCCGGAAGATAGATTTCACACAGGAAGAGATGTTGGAGACTCTCCAAACCCTTCCTGAACATTTTCGGGTTGTTTTTCAGCTATTCGTAATTGATGATTATAAGCACCATGAAATTGCAGAAATCTTATCGATTAATGAAAAGACGTCGAAAACACGCTTGTTGAGAGCCAGGGGAATGTTGAAGAAAGAATTATATCAATTGGCCATTCGGAAAGTAAACGATGGACGAGCTCGATAAATATATTGACGATCTGTTCCGCCAGAAGCTATCGGGCACTACCGCGCCTGCAGCACCTTCGGGAACTGAGTGGTTGAAACTAAGCAAAACCATTCAGCGAAAGAATTTTTTGCGCTTCAATCCCGGCAGTTTCAATATCTATTACCTGGCAGCAATCGTTGGTACCACGGGTGCCGCCGGGGCAATCGGATTACCCAATATAACTCACAATCAACCAAAACAGATTCACCAAACCGAACCGGTTGCTCCCATTACCGATTCGATCACCAAAAACGACACAACATTTGTAGCCAAACCTGAAATGTTCCATCAAACTTCTTGTACGGCAATCGTTCAAAGAAAAGTTTGCATGGAAGAGAGCAGTATCAACACTCCAGCTGTCATTGATTCGGTCTCCCCCATCCAGGTTGGTGAACCACCTGTTCAACCGGTAACCACAACATCGGTTCATCTGGAAACGCCTAAATCAGAAATAAATGAAACACCCGCCATCTCTGATACAATTATAACCACCGATACCATCAGGGTGAAAAAGAAAGGTGTTCAGTTCAAAAGGAAAAAAAATACCCCTTAAGTTGATCGAAGTTTGCTATTTTTGTTTTAGCAACCTAACGATCAACCACCAAGATGCGAGAATTATTTATCCTTCTTTTTAGTGTTTTGCTGCTTTTCTCATCATCCGTTTTTTCACAAAAAAAACCAACTCCGGTTGTTATCAAAAAAAATATTGAAGTTGTTGAATACGACTACAATTATATCTATGTTGAATTCATCTCTTCGGCATTCTTCTCAGCTAATTACCCGATGCTGATCCTCAATCAGCCAACCCTTCGGCAACAATCGTTCGAACAGGGAAGAAATATCCGCCCGGGTTATGAAATTGGGATGATACAACGCATTAAAATGGGTGCATGGGCTTTATCGACGGGATTATCGTTTCAGAATTATAACGAACATTTCTCTTACAACGAATACACTTTCCGCCAGGTAACGATTCAGGCGCCCGATGGAACAGCACAATCGATACAAATAGCCGAAGGCGATCCGGTCTCCAAATCACACAACAACGATCTGAACTACCTGAAAATCCCTTTCATTGTAAGTTTTTATCCTACTGTTTTCAAAGAAAGAATTTCTATCAATATCGAAGGAAACTATTCCTATTTAGTGACATCGAGTTATTTAGCTAAATTTTCGGTTAACGAACCGGTAAAGACCATTTCCCGACAAGAATTTAATCCTTCTATCTTTTCAATAGGGGGAAGTGTTTGTTACCATCAAAAGATTTTCAGAAACAACTTTATCGACATGGAACCTTTTTTTAAAATCGGATTAAACAAGATAATTGA
>Ga0116170_10002910_pt1 | contig 16229 bp, 11 predicted proteins | sample AD_JPNHW1_MetaG_FD_89797 | JGI IMG/M metagenome (GOLD analysis project Ga0116170, IMG submission 89797) | Active sludge microbial communities of municipal wastewater-treating anaerobic digesters from Japan - AD_JPNHW1_MetaG | ecosystem: Engineered > Bioreactor > Anaerobic > Digestate | place...
ACCTTTTTTCATTTCGCCACCGTACCATGTACCACCGATAACCTGCATTCTTTCAGTAAGGTTGAACAAAGTAAATACTTCAGAGTTCAATCCCTGTTCTTTCCAGTTGGGGTTGGTTGTTTTCGAACCATTCAGACATACGAAATCAGGTTCGCCGTAGTTAGCCAGTTCGTAGTGCGAAGGACGGATAAACATGTTGGTCACAAAGTGTGCCTGCCATGCTACTTCCATAACGAAACGTACTTTCATACGTGTGTCTTCGTTGGTTCCGCAGAATGTGTCAACAACATAAAGTTTTTTGGCAGTTGAAAGTTGTTTTGTAACAAGATCTTTACAGTGTGCAAAAACCTCAGGAGTTGTAGGGCGGTTGATATTGCCATCCCACCAAAGGTGCTCATCGGTAATAGCATCTTTTACAAAGAATTTATCCTTAGGTGAACGACCTGTAAATTTACCTGTATCTACTGATACTGCACCGGTTGTTGTTAACACACCTCTTTCAAAACCTTCGTTTGCAGGATCAATTTCTGCCTGAAACAATTCTTCGTAGGTTGGGTTGTGTAGGATTTCGATGTCACCCGAAATGCCGTACTTGCTTAAATCCAAATTTGCCATTTTTTTTTGTTTAAAATGAATATATTGTTTATTATCTCTTCTTTCGTTAGGCTTTTTAAGCGCTACAAAAGTACAACAATTTTTGTTAGTACGAAACTAATTAAGGAAATTTTTCTTTAATTATACTTGGTAAATCAACTTTAGGCCATGATGGGCTTTTGTTGTAAGTTTAAAAGGTGATCAACAATGAGGTATTTGAATAAATGGAATTCTACGATGCTTATCATAAAGGCATTAATTAAAGAAAAATTTCTGTAATTAAAGCTCTATTTGCAAGGTTATTCGAAAAATATTTGGTAATTTTGCGGGCAAATAATAGTGTGCTGCTTTCAGTACAAAATCAGGTGTTGAAATAGTAATTAAATTATTAAAATATAGATAGTTGTCATATGAAATGCCAGCTGTCGACAAACCCCAAAAAACGAAGTAAATGTATAAGTTTGTAACTGCCGAGGAGGCTGCAAGTTATGTAAACAATGGCGACATTGTAGGTTTCAGTGGTTTCACACCAGCTGGTTGTCCGAAAGAAGTGCCAACGGCCATCGCCAAGCGTGCCGAAGCATTTCATGCCGAAGGAAAAGAGTTTAAAATCGGAATGTACACAGGAGCATCTACAGGCGATTCGCTCGATGGTGCTTTGGCTCGTGCTAATGCCATTCTGTTTCGTACACCTTACCAGTCGAACAAAGATTTACGTTCGGCACTGAATGATGAGCGTGCGCCCTATTTCGATATGCACTTGTCATCTCTTGCTCCACATTTACGTTTTGGATTTATGCCAAAACCAAAATTTGCGATCATCGAAGTTTGTGAAATTACCGAAGATGGTGAGCTTATTCCTACATCGGGTGTTGGTATTTCGCCAACAATAGCCAATCTGGCCGATTATATTATCGTTGAGCTGAACCACAATCATCCAAAAGAGCTTCGTGGTTTCCACGATATTTTCGAACCTAAAGATCCTCCTCATCGTTTACCTCTAACGTTGATGACTCCATCTGACCGTATGGGTGTGCCTTACATCAAGGTGGATCCTAAAAAAATCCTTTGTGTTGTCGAAACTTATCGCGACGATGAAGTAGGTGGATTTACTCCAACCGACGAGGTAACAGATAAAATCGGTCAGAATGTGGCCAATTTCCTTGCAAGCGAGATAAAATCGGGACGCATTCCGAAGGAATTTCTACCTATTCAATCGGGTGTGGGAAACATTGCTAATGCAGTAATGGCTTCATTGGGAACAAATCCTGAAATTCCATCTTTCGAAATGTACACTGAAGTGATTCAGGATTCGGTGATTGAATTGCTGCGCAACGGAAAGATTCGTTTTGCGAGCGGTTGTTCACTTACAATTACGACTCCTATTCTGAAAAGTATTTATGCTGATTTGGAATTCTTCCGCGATAAAATAGTTTTGCGTCCACAGGAAATGTCAAATAGTCCTGAGCTTGCCCGCAGGTTAGGATTAATCACCATAAACACTGCTTTGGAAGCCGATATTTTTGGCAATGTGAACAGTACACATGTGATGGGATCGAAAATGATGAATGGAATTGGAGGCTCGGCCGATTTTACCCGCAGCGCCTACATTTCTATTTTCACAACTCCTTCCACCGCTAAAAAAGGAAATATCAGCTCTATCGTTCCAATGGTAAGTCACGTGGATCAGAACGAGCATTCAGTTAACATATTAATTACTGAGCATGGTGTGGCCGATTTACGTGGAAAATCGCCTATTCAGCGTGCCGAGGAAATCATTGAAAATTGTGTGGCACCTGAATACAAACAGATGTTGCGTGATTATCTGGCGCTTTCCGGACCTTGTCATACGCCAACCGACTTACATGCTTGTTTTGGTATGCATACACAGTTTATGAAAACAGGAAGTATGCTAGGGACTGACTGGGAAGTGTATACAGAAAAATAAATATAATTTTCGCCCGATAGATTATTAACTCTTTAGGGCGAAATTTTATAAAATAAAAGCAGCAACAATTTAAATTGTTGCTGCTTTTTTCTTTTTGCAGGGAGTTATTGTTTTTTCAATACCAAAGCTGTACGTGCCGGGATATAGAGTTTTAACCACTCTTTTCCTGAAGGATCTTTTGGTTCGGATAATGTTAAATGCTTAACGCTTTCGTCGATAAGATCGAAGCCTCCATACACAGATTCGTCGGTATTAAGTACAATTTTATAGGTACCTTTGTTGGCCAGAATGCCATAATCGCTGAATGATTTTACGCCATTAAAGTTGAAAACGAAAACCAGATTGCCGCGCTGATAGGCTATTACTTTATCTCCTTCGTTGTCCCAAAGTTTTTCAATTTTCGACTGGTTGAACAGAGGAACTGACTTTAAAAGCGATATCATGGCCTGATCGAATTCCCCCAGTGCATTGTACAATAAATTTTTATTGTCGACAAGATCCCATTGGCGGCGGGCATATTTGTGCGACCATCCATTCCCTTCTCTCGGGAAGTCAATCCATTCGGGGTGACCGAACTCATTTCCCATAAAGTTAAGATAACCACCATTGATGGTGCTGGCAGTGATCAGGCGAATCATTTTATGCAAAGCAATGCCACGATCGACCCTGAATGTGTTGTCGCCACGCTGCATGTGCCAGTACATTTCGGAATCAATCAGGCGGAAAATAATTGTTTTATCGCCTACCAATGCCTGGTCGTGACTCTCGGCATAGCTGATTGTTTTTTCGTCGGCGCGTCGGTTGGTAAGTTCCCATAGAATATGGCCTGGCCTCCAGTCTTCGTCTTTAATTTCTTTGATTAATTTTATCCAAAAATCAGGAATTCCCATGGCCATGCGATAGTCGAAACCGATTCCTCCATCTTCAACTTTCGAAGCCAATCCGGGCATTCCACTCACTTCTTCGGCAATTGTAATGGCATTTGGTTTTACTTCATGTATCAGTTTGTTGGCAAGTGTGAGGTAACAAATGGCATCACCATCCTGGTTCATGTTATAATAAGATGAGTACCCGCTGAAATCTTCACCAAGTCCGTGGCTTCTGTAAAGCATTGATGTGACGCCATCGAAACGGTATCCATCGAACTTATATTCTTCGAGCCAGAATTTGCAGTTAGAAAGAAGGAAATGAAGTACAGACGGTTTTGCATAATCGAAGCAAAGCGAATCCCAGGCCGGATGTTCGCGGCGTGAGCCTCCGTGAAAGTATTGATAAGGAGTGCCATCGAACCGACCAAGTCCTTCCACTTCGTTGCGAACGGCGTGCGAGTGAACGATGTCCATTATCACAGCTATTCCCATTCCATGTGCATCATCTATCAGGTGTTTCAATTCTTCGGGGGTGCCAAATCGCGATGAAGCTGCAAAAAAACTGGAAACATGGTAGCCAAACGAGCCATAATAGGGATGTTCCTGAATGGCCATAATTTGTATGCAGTTATAACCTCCTTTGGCTATGCGGGGAAGTACTGAGGTTCGAAATTCTTCGTAGGTGGCTACTTTTTCCTCTTTTCCAGACATTCCGATGTGACATTCGTAAATGAGTAAAGGTTCGGTTTGCGGAGTGAACTTCTTGTTTTTGAATTTATACTGCTGAATCGGATTCCACACCTGAGCACTGAAAATTTTTGTTTGTTCGTCCTGAACAACCCTGCGTGCCCATGCCGGAATACGTTCGCCACTGCCACCTTCCCATTCGATAAGTAGTTTGTACAACTGGGTGTGCGCCATTGCATAATCAGGCAAATGGATTTCCCAGTTGCCGTTAAGCATCTTTTTTAGTTGATAGTCAGGGTGTCTCTGCCAATTATTAAAGTCACCAATCAGAAAAATGGCAGTTGCATTTGGTGCCCATTCCCTAAAAACCCATCCGTCGGTTTGACGATGAAGACCAAAATACAAGTAACCGGTGGCAAAGTCGGACAATGTCTGGTTGTCGCCGGTAAGCTTTCTCTCTATTTTGTTAAAATACTCATGCCGTCCGTAAATAGCATCTGCAAAAGGTACAAGATATGGATCGGATTTAACAATCGGTAGAATATTCATAAATTTATATTTGTAAAAGGTTATTCAAAAAAAAGATATAACTAACTTTCAATCTCCGGTATAAAACCAACAACTCAACATGTTGCTATTTTTTTATACGCGCAGCTTTACTATAATTTTTTTATAGGTTGCTTCACCAATGCCTGGTTGATGTCCATCTTCGGGGAAAAAAATTGCAAATTCGAAAGGTTGTACTTTTATTAGGTTGCTGGCTGAGTCTTCAAAAAAGGTTATGTCTTTCTCTGCGTTGTAAGGCCCTGTAGGTTTTTCGAGCTGATCTGCTGATTTCCAGCCCATTGTTTCGGTTGTTCCAAGCGGAATCTGAATGTCAATATATTGGTTATGAGTTTCCATTCGGGCCAATTCGATGGGTTTTCCGGTTATCTCGACCACATTCACAACCACATCAGCACCATCGAGTTCGGTTTTTCCGGTAGGAAGCGAAAGCAGGTCGGTGCTGTTAAGAAAATCAAACGCTACTTTGAAGCGCGGGTGTACCATTTCGTATCTGGTACAATTTTTTAAAGTATCAAGTATCATATATGTTTACTAAATATTTCAGATTACTTCGTCAACTGTGTAGTTGAGAAACTTGTTCAGAGGATAACCCGCGCGAGCAATTTCACCCAAGCGAGATACAAGGTCAGGCGCGTTCAAAATATAATCATTCAGCTTGTGTTCAACCATGTAATGCTTGAGCTTTAAAAGTTCAGGTTCAGGGAAATCGCGAGGGAATCCGGCAGGAACTTTTTTTAGTTTATCTTCCTCAAAAAATGTTTTGAAATAGGTGCTGAAGCTGGCTTCATTGCGGATTTCGTTCAGCTCGTCGATGTTATCACATACACTTTGCCGCAGTGCTTTGAGTATGTTAGGTGGAGGACACCACACGCCTACAGCAATGAAACAGCCGGCCGGATCGAGATGCAGATAATAACCACCACGCTGGCTTTTCCGTCCACCGGCGGAAGCAATATATACTCCAAAATGTGTTTTATAGGGTGTTTTGTCTGTCGAAAAACGTATATCGCGGTAGATTCTGAAAACACAGTCTTTTACATCTACATTCTTGATGTCATTGTCGAAAACTGAAATTTCTGCGATGAGTAAACGACTGATTTCCTCAAACTTTGATCTGACTCTTTCGTAACGGCTCTTGTTTTGAGCAAACCATTCCCGATTGTTGTTCTCGTTTAATTCCCTCAAAAAATTGATTATATCTTCAGTGTGCATAAGCTATTCGGTTTTTGCGTCTGACAAATATAAGCTAAAATTCAGATAAAAACAGTTTAGTTCCTATATTTTTTTTAAGGTCAATGATTTTTGAGTAAAAATGATTACTTTTGCACTTCGAAATATATTTGCAAAAGCTTATAAATGAATATGTAAACAATTGAAAAATAGATTGCTTACAGTCAAAATACTGAATTTGAAAATGAAAAGCAAGATAAATGAGTTGCTCGAAGAGGTGAACCGAATGGTTGCCGCCAATGCCGACGAACTGGAAGCGTTGCGAATCAAATACCTGAGTAAGAAAGGACAGATTTCCGAACTCTTCAACGATTTTCGCAATGTGGCCAACGAAGAAAAACGTGAGGTTGGATTGCTGCTTAATGAGCTGAAAAACACCGCACAGGATAAAATAAACGAGCTAAAAGAATCATTCGTTAATGCAGAGGATACATCTAATAAAACAGATCTGACCCGAAGTGCCGACCCTCTGAAATTGGGAACCCGTCATCCACTATCGCTTACTAAAAACGAAATTATAGATATTTTTGCCCGTATAGGATTTACTATCGCAGAAGGCCCTGAAATAGAGGACGATTGGCATGTTTTCGGTGCGCTCAATTTCCCGCCCGAACATCCGGCCCGCGATATGCAGGATACATTCTTTATCGAGCAGCAACCTGATGTGATTTTGCGTACGCACACATCGTCGGTACAGTCGCGTGTTATGGCCCATCAGAAACCTCCGATTCGTATGTTGTTCCCGGGTCGTGTGTATCGCAACGAGGCGATTTCGTATCGTGCCCACTGTTTTTTCCATCAGGTGGAAGGACTTTATATTGACAAGAATGTTTCGTTTGCCGACCTCAAGCAAGCTTTGATGTATTTTGCCAAGGAAATGTTTGGCGAAGAAACTCAGATTCGTTTGCGTCCATCTTATTTCCCCTTCACCGAACCAAGTGCCGAAATGGACATTTCGTGTAATATCTGTGGCGGCAAAGGATGTCCGTTCTGCAAGCATACCGGTTGGGTCGAAATTCTTGGTTGTGGCATGGTGGATCCAAATGTGTTGGAAAACTGTGGCATCGACTCTAAAGTATATTCGGGTTACGCATTTGGCATGGGTGTGGAACGCATTACCAACCTGAAATATCAGGTAAAAGACCTGCGCATGTTCTCCGAAAACGATGTGCGATTCCTGCAGCAGTTCGAGTCGGCGCATTGATGTTCAATGCTTAGGACTTAAAACTATATTATCTATAGATTAAAAACAAATAAGGTTGCTGCAAATTTTGCAGCAACCTTATTTGTTATACATCAGCATGATTCGAAGCTTATTCTACTCTACCGCCTCGTTCTACCCTTTTCTCCACTTTTAGTGGATTGGCAGTAATCTCTTTGTTGATCATTCGGTTTTGATAAATATCGCAGGCTGTATAAATAGCCTGACGGAATGAATCCTCGGAAGCCATGTTTTTCCCTGCCAGATCACAGGCTGTGCCATGTGCCGGCGAAGTGCGTATCACCGAAAGACCTGCGGTAAAGTTCACGCCACTGTCCATCGATATGCTTTTAAATGGAATTAATCCCTGATCGTGATACATTGCCAATATGCCATCGAATTTACTGAACTGACCCGATCCGAAAAATCCATCTGCCGCATAAGGTCCCACGCAAACAACACCTTGTTTCTCGGCTTCTTTCAGGGCGGGAATAATTGTTTTTTGTTCTTCATCGCCAATCACACCTTCGTCGCCGGCATGTGGGTTAAGTCCCAATACCGCAATCCGTGGGCGAACAATCATAAAATCCTCTTTCAGCGATTTATTGAACACAAGTAGTTTTTCGATAATCAGTTCCTTCGTTATTGCATTGGATACTTCGGCAACCGGAATATGACCTGTTACAACGGCCACCCGCATTACATCGTTCATCAGCAACATAAGCGATGGAGTGCCTGTACCGAATTTTTCTTCGAGGTATTCGGTGTGACCGGGGAAGTGAAAATCGGCGGACTGAATGTTCTTTTTGTTGATAGGCGCAGTTACGATAGCATCCAAAGCTCCTTTTTTAAGATCCTCGGTGGCTTGTTCCAATGCTGCAAAAGCGGCTTTTCCAGCCTCTACGGTAGAGCGGCCGAGTTCCACTTTTATTTCATCATCCGAGCAATTGATTATATTTATTCTTTTGGGATTTAGCTCTTCAACACTGTTGATTATATTCAAATTAATTCCCTGAATATCGAGCTGTTTGCGGTGAAAAGCAGCTACTTTAGGCGAACCATAAATAACAGGAACAAAGGCATCGAGCACTCGGCTTTCTGAAAGTGTTTTTAAAATCACTTCATATCCTATGCCGTTTATGTCGCCCTGCGTTATGCCAATCACAATTTTTTCTCTTTCCATACTCAACTTGTAGTTAATGTATTATCCTGTAGATGATGTATTATTTTTCGGCTTTCTTTTCGGCTACCACCGACACTTCGTTCAGTGCATTGATTTCCTGAGGAAGTTTGGCTGAGAACAAAACGGCTTCGAGCTGTCGAATCGGATTACGTTTTTTCTTTCCCGGAGCAAATACAAATACTTCCATAGTGATTACGCGCTGATTAATTTCGTCCAGGCGGGTATGGCTATAGAATGGACCTCCCATAGAAGCACCGTTCATCATTTTCCATAAACCACGCACTTCGGCACAATATCCTTTGTTTACCCATATCTCATTGAAAAGCGGATCCACATATTTCAGTTCCGTGCCCATATACGAGCCTTTCAATTCGCCCGGCATATTGGCTTTCATTACCGAGTCGCGTTTGGCAATAATGTAGTCTTTTGTAAATGTGTTTTTATCGGTATAGGGGTATGAATAAATTACAATATCCTGACGCACACTTACCTGATCATTTGTAATCCAATAAAAATCTTTCTTCTTTGTGGCTTTGCTTATGCCTTGCGGAATGTTAATCTGAATGCCGAACATTTTTTCTATTTCGGCTTTGTCTTTTTCGTTCACATAGTCCTTGTTAAATTCTATAGCACGTTCACGCTCGGTACGGATAAAATAATCAAGTATTTGTTTACCGTATTGCTCAACTGTAGCTGCAAATACCGAATCGTTGGGTGCTACAATTTTTACGATAGACTGTGGGGTTGCCCAGCGGTTTTTGCCATAAGTAATTTTAGGAGCGGTGTATTTGTCCGAAATGTCTGTAATCAACAGGTTACGTGATGGTTTCAGTACATCTGTAAATTCAGCTGGCGTACATTGATGCACATCCATCATTGGTTCGGGCTGTGGTAGTCCGTACATGTCCTGATCGAGAACGGCAACAAGCGAGCGTCCCGAAGGGCGCTGCCAGGCTGAGTCGCCCATTACAACAAGAATTTCGTATTGTGTACCCGAAACCGATGGTAAAGTTACTGTGTTAAAATCACAGGCTGTAAAAAAGATGAAAGGAAAAGCTAACAACCAAAGTTTTGTTTTCATTGTATGTTGATTTATTGATGAATAAATTTATTTTTTTGTATATGACAATTTAGCGCTTTTTGCATTGAAAAAATCCAGTACGCTTTCCATGAGTCGGTTACGTTCTTTTTCAGATTGAATGGTTTCGAACGGAAATCCGAACGAACAAACTTTGTAATTTCCTGAATACGCTACTCCTGCACTAAGATTAGTCCCTGCGTACCTGCAAATTGTAACAGCCCCATCTCCTGCCGGTTCAATGGCATCGGTAGATTCGAGAGAATATGAAACCTTGTTGGGCTTATCGTAAAACTCGAATTCAGCCTGGTTGAATTGTGCAAAAGGCGAATTCACCATTTTAACTTTCTGGTTTAAACTTGCTTTCGCTGACTTAAACTTGTATTTCAGAATGTTTTCTGAAAAGATCCTTTCATCGGTGTTTATATAATTCCCTTTGTAAAAATCGGATGCAATATAAGCTCCACTCAGCATTAAATGTCCACCTGCCAAACAATACGAACGTAAAGATTGCTGCAAAGCTAATGGAAAAGTTTTAAATTCAGCAGGTTTTTTTGTATTTCCTATATATGTTTGTTTCTGTTTGCCCAAAATAAGGTCTGTAACCTTGTATTTTTTCAGATCTACAGTCCCTTTTTCAACTGATAGTCTACTTGTTGATACAAACGAATAACCGGCTGCTTTTATTGCTTTTCCGTGCAGGTAGGGATAATCAAAATTATTTCCGGCAATCTCCTTGTTTTCGTAATTGCTGTAGCTGGCGCCGAAACCCGGATCGTCATCAGTTTTCCATGGTTTCGACCGGTCAAATTCATACTGTTTGCCTATAAATGCATAATCGGAGATGTAAGAAACTCCGGCATCTTCGTCATTGTAGAATCCGGGTGCTGTGGGATTGACAACACTCAGAGGAGCGCTTAGCCTGTCAAATCCATTGACGATAAGAACTTCGGGTTTGTCGTTGTTGGCCCGATAAACCGACAGAATTTCGGATGGAAAGCTTTCGCCTCCTTTGTTGATGGCAGCCACTTTAAAACTGTATATTTTTCCGGGCTGAACATCCAATACAATACTGCTTTTTTCGCTGATAACCCCATTGTTGAATCCGCCATCATCAATACGTGTATATACAATGTATTTGTCGGGTTTAGCCGTAGGTTCAATGCTGTCGTGCACAGGTATCCATTTAAGCTCTACCTTATTGCGGGCAACAAACCGTGTGCTGAATCCTTCTATTGGCAAAGGTTGTACAACATATTCGGTTCCTGAATTAAATGAAAGATATTTAAGGATGCCTTTATAAATGGCTCTGCTCACAGTGAAACGGAAGCGCGGATCGAGCCCGTAACGCATATCGGCTAAGTTTTGATGCGACAAAAGTTCCAGCAACATCGAAGGCACTTCCGGTACGCGCGATTCGCTGTAGGACTTGTTCCATAACCCACGACGTGTCCACTCCGGTGCAAAAGTCTTGCGAATGTCATGAACAATTTGAGTTTGAACGATATCAGTAAGATCTCTTGAAGTCCACCGTGAATATCCGTTTTCGAAAACAGTTTTCCCGTCCGAATTTGTAACCGTGCAAATAGCAAGCGTACCAACGATAGAATCGTTTTTAAAAGTACCTGCATCGGTATGAAAAGCCAGGGCCATATCTACAGGTACGTTTAAGCCGGGTTTACCTGGTAAAACAGAGGAGCCGCCAGCTAAAAAGTTCACCCAGTATCCGCGCGACTGATAATCGTCGTTGTAGTCATTCAGTCCTTTGGTGACGCTGTAAATACTATCGGGCATGCCCGCCCATTGTAGCCAGTATCGGGCGGCTTCGGTGTAGCGGGGATAGCCACTGATAACAGGCTCGATGGGCTTTGCGTCTATTGTGGTTTTTATAACAATAGCGCTGCTGTCCGAACTTTTCTGATTCGGTAGACTTCCGGCCGCGTTGGGATTGCGGGCCATATTACCCATGCCACCACCAATTTTAACAGCATCGGCGGTAATTACTTTGTCATGGAAAGAACTGAAGTTTGTAAGTACAACACGTGCCTGGTTGCTTCTCCCTTTATTGAATTTAAAATGACCCAGATACAACCATGTTCCACCGTGAATGGTTTGGTTTACTTTGAACTCTGTTTTTCCTCCGCGATGATAGACTGTATATCGTGCATCGGGAGCGCTTTTATCAGTTGTTTTGTACGAAACATAAACGGCATAATTTCCGGCTTCAGGGATGTCGGCATTCCATTCGGCATAACTCAATTCGTCGATGTCGTTGATAGAAGGGATGTGCCTGCAGGTTCCCATTGTAAAAGGATTTTCACCTTGCAGATAAGTTTTTTGGGTAAAAGCAAATCCGGTACCTCCTGTTTTCCAGCTTTTCCGGTCGTTGTGTTCGTGGTACCTGCTTCCTCCGATTTTGGTGTCGTTATCAACAATTACTTCGTTCAGTTGCGTATCCCTTTCGCGGGGCAAAAGCACATTGGCACCTGCATTTTCAAGCATAGGTGTCAGGAAAGGCAGCACATAGGATTGTGTATATAAATCTTCGACGGTTTGAAAGAGTCGTGCTCTTTGCCAGGTCCAGCGTGCTGATTTCTGATTGTAGTACCAGCCATGACTTTGCCACAGGGCAATATGACGATCCTGAAGTCCCTGCTCTACCTTGTAGGGAACTGATAGTTTGGTGACCAATGGAAAGGATGGAGGAACAACTTTAAAAAGTCGTTGACGTTCAATGTTTTCCTGTCGATAAAAATTTGGAATATAATCTTCAATATAGCGTTTGTCGGACACACATAAAATTTTAAACCCCGGATATCTGGAGCTTAAAACATTGGAGAGCATGTTGTATATTTGTTGTACATTCTCTTTGCGGAAAGGAATCTGCGAAAGTACATCTCCCGCAAGCACAGTTACAGTTTTATCCTTTTGATTCACTTCAATGCCTGCAATATTGATTCTGCCAAGAGCAGCATAACTGTTTGCAATAACGGTGAGTGAATCGCTGATTTGTTTTTCTGTGTTTTTTTGTGCCGGAGCTAAAAAAATGTTGATTGATAAAGCTGTGAGCAGAAGTATATTTTTAAGTCTCATTTTTTGTTTTATAGGTTTAACCTTATTCTGAAATTTTCCCAATCCATATTCCATGGATCGGTTTTGCGTTCGGGCGCTATATCGCTGTGTCGCAGAACATATTTTATTTTATATCTGTTTTTTATGTCTTTCACAAGCTCTACTAAAGCATTGATCTGTGCTTCGGTGGGTGCTTCGGAGAATGAAGTAACCAGTTCAATTCCAATAGAACAGCTGTTGACGGATTTGCGTCCGTCGGGCAGCTGGCTTTTACCTGCATGATAGGCAATGTTCTTTTCGTTCACAAGCCGGTAAATTGCTCCATTTCTTGCTATCAGGTAGTGAGTACTTACGTGGTAGCGCGAAAATTGTTTAACTATGGAGTCTACATTATACAAATCGCCACCCGAGTTGTTGAACACCGAATGAATTATGACGGCATCAATCCTGCGGGAGTTGTGCTTTAAAAATCCTGATTTTGAAGGTTTTTCGATAAGAACAATATCAGCTTTCAGCCACATGTTCATGCCAGTGACAAGACAAATAGTTATCAGTATCTTTATTTTCACAGACCAGTTTGACATGCTAAAGAGAGACAGAGATTAAAAGACGGTTCATTCATTCGGAAAGTTAAGTTTTCCGATGGGTCAAAATTAGCTATAAACGCCCGAAAAGCCATGCACTTCGGATAAAATAAATCTTAAAAAATCACATAATCAGTCCATTCAAATACATCCAAACTATGTATCGCACAAATTTACCAAGCAACATCGAAAGCGCTACTATCCACCATCTGCAACGAAAATAGCCGGATGCTACGGCAATTACATCGCCTATACCCGGCAGAAATGAGAAAAAAGCAAACCAATCGCCATAGCGATGAAGTTTACCCATGAATTTCTCCATTTTTTCCTTTTTTATGCGAAGGTATTTTTCTATCCATTCTATTTTGCCAAGCCGCCCCAGGTAGTAGCAGGTCATTCCGCCGAGCCAATTTCCCAGAGTGGCCACCAATACACAGGTCCAGGCATCCAGGCCACCAAAAACCATTGCTGAGAATACAACTTCCGAACTAAAGGGAACTACAGTGGCTGCAAGAAAGGAGGCGATGAATAATCCCAGATAGCCTAATCCGATAAGGTCTGTCATTGCTGAAGTAAAATGTTAGATACTAAATAAGCAAGATTTGCAATTATAAAAACAATAAAAACAATAGCGTAAAATCCATTGGGTTTCAACGTCAGGGGGTGAGCTATCAGTATTGCATAAGCCATCAGCGTGAACGGAATAAATACTGCATAGCAATTCACAAAAACAATGGAAAATACAAATGAAAAGATAAGAATTATAGTCAGAAAATTCAGCTTGGCACGCGACTGAATGGAGTCGCTGTGCAGATTCGAGTACAAGCCCACCAGGCCAATAATGATTATCAGCGTCATGCTGGCCAGGTAAATAAGTTCATTTACAGGTCTTTCTAACAATGTAAGCCCTGTTTCGAAACCGTTGAATAAAGTATTTATCCACAATAGATCGGCCTCAAGGTAAGAACGTACAGCAAAGTAAAAAATCCAGGGAACCAGCCCACCGAACACCGAAGCAAGAAAAGTGCGGAGCGAAAAACTTCCGAATCGCATCATTCCCATCCAGCACACAGGTAAAAACAATAGTATGGGTTCGATAAACAAACTGCCGGTGGCAATCAGCAAACTTCCAAGGAATGCTTGTTCGGCGGCCTGCTTGTCTCTGAACATATTGAAAAATACAAACAAAGCAATCAGCAACAATGTGAGCGCAAAATGAGCGCCCGGAAGCTGATGGGTTTGCCCTTCTACTGACATAAGTAATATAAATACAAATGAAGGAATAAAAGTGCGGTTACGGATAATTGTAAACCGGTTGTTAAGTTGAGCAATCAGAAAAGCATTCAGCAAGGTAAGCAGCAGGCTTGTGATGCTTGTAAGCAATCCTGCAGGCAAAATATTTTCCACCGCTTTGGACAGAGGGGAATCCAGATCTACCGGATTGTCGATGGTCGTGGTGCTGAAAACAACAAACCACAGAATGATAGAAGCTATAACCAATAGCGTCGACAACGATAGGGAAGGGGAAATTATTTTTTTCAGCGTTATTTTCATGCGTTTATAATTTATTATATCTACCCTCTACCTCCCAAAGGAGGAATAAGAGGGAAACAAAGACTGTTTAGTGAAATTTAAACATCTACTTATATGCCCAAAATTTTAATTTACGTCATGCTCGTTTCATATGTTTTCTAACATCTGTATTCCAACTTGTACAACGAAACTCAATACAATCATCATTCAGCTTGCTACATCAGTTCAATGCTTTGTGCTTACAAAAGTAAGTAATCCCTTTCACAAACTAAAACAGGTACAGATAAAAAAACTTTCTATCTGTACCTGTTTTATTTCATTTTTTTGCAAAGAGGATTATTTAAGACCTCTTCTTTTCAATAATGCATCCGGATTTGGATCAGCTCCTCTGAATGTTTTGTAAAGCTTCATAGGATCATCCGAATCACCTTTTTCCAAAATATTTTTGCGGAAAGCAGTAGCTACTTTCGGATTGTAAATGTCGCCCGATTCAACAAAAGCCTGATAGGCATCTGCATCAAGTACTTCGGCCCATGTGTAGCTGTAGTAACCTGCCGAATATCCTCCTGTGAAAATATGGTTGAAGAAAGTGCTGCGGTAACGTACAATGATTTCAGGAATCATTCCGATGCGTTCCATAGTTGCTTTTTCGAAGGCTTCAACATCGAAGTTGGCAGTGTCTTTAATGCTGTGGTAATCCATATCGAGCAGCGAAGCCGACAGCAGTTCGGTCATTGTGAATCCCTGATTGAAAGTGCCTGCTTTCTGAATTTTATCCATCAATTCCTGTGGCATTACTTCGCCTGTAGTGTAATGTTTGGCGTAAGTTTTCATTACCTGAGGTTCGAAGCACCAGTTTTCCATGATCTGAGAAGGCAATTCCACAAAGTCGCGTGAAACGCTTGTGCCTGCCTGGCTTGGGTAAGTACACTGCGAAAGCAATCCGTGCAATGCATGACCAAATTCATGGAACAATGTTTCTACTTCGTCCATGTTCAGCAACGATGGCTTACCTGCTGTTGGTTTTGTGAAGTTACCTACGTTTACAATAATTGGGCGGTAATTTACGCCGTCTTTTTTGTATTGTGGGGTGAGATTATCCATCCATGCGCCTGCACGTTTTCCGGCGCGTGGGAAATAGTCGGTATAAAGCACACCTATCAACGAACCATCAACATCGGTTACTTCGAACATTTCTACATCGGCATGATAAGTAGGCATACTGTCAAGTTTCTGGAACTTCAAACCGAATAATTTACCTGCCAGATCAAATGCACCCTGACGAACATTTTCGAGTTGGAAATAAGGGCGGAGTTCTTCTTCGTCCAGGTTGTATTTTGCTTTGCGGAGTTTTTCGGCATAAAACCACCAATCCCAGGCTTCCAGTTTTTCGCCTTTTCCTTCAGCATCCATTAGCTTTTGGAGTTCGGCAGCTTCTTCTTTGGCACGTTTAACGGCCGGAGTCCAAACGGTAGCCAGAAAATCGTAAACAGTTTTAGGGGTTTTGGCCATTGTGTCGTCAAGGATAAACGCAGCCGGAGTTTCGAATCCGAGCAACTGAGCTTTCTGTACACGAAGTTTCATTATTTTATTGATCAACGCTTTGTTGTCGTTGGCATTGTTGTTATTGGCACGTTGGGTGTAAGCCATAAGCAGTTCTTTGCGAAGCTCACGGTTTTCGCC
>Ga0116170_10002914_pt1 | contig 16214 bp, 10 predicted proteins | sample AD_JPNHW1_MetaG_FD_89797 | JGI IMG/M metagenome (GOLD analysis project Ga0116170, IMG submission 89797) | Active sludge microbial communities of municipal wastewater-treating anaerobic digesters from Japan - AD_JPNHW1_MetaG | ecosystem: Engineered > Bioreactor > Anaerobic > Digestate | place...
GGAAGAGGCTGCTCTGCCGGAATCCAGCCCTGAGGAGCAAGACAAATGAGAGCGATCCTGACCATTGCCAAGAAAGAATTCACCACTGCCGTCCGTTCCATCACCACCTACATCATCTTCGCGATCTTCCTGATCATCTCAGGCTTCTTCTTTTCCAATACCGTCTTCAAGATCGCTCAGGCTGATCTACGCATGACCTTCAGCGTCCTGCACGCCCTGATGCTTTTCTACATCCCGGCGATCACCATGAGCAGCATTGCCGGAGAGACCTCGCACGGCACCTTCGAGCTGCTGGCAACCATGCCGATCCGCCTCAGCAGCATCATCTGGGGCAAGTTCCTCGCCGCTCTGGCACAGCTCAAATTCGTTATGCTCTTCACCCTGACCTACCTGATCATCATCATGGTTCTGGGAACTGGCATCGATTACGGCGCCATCATCGGTGGCTACATTGGGCTGATCCTTGCCGGCTGCGCCTATATCGCCATCGGGATCTTCGCCTCGAGCCTTCCCTCGAATCAGGTCCTGGCTTTCATTCTCGCCGCCTTCATCAGCGCGATCTTCTTCGTGATCAAATATATCACGGCTCTTCTGCCCTCGAGCCTGACCCGTCTGATCGAGGTCTTTGGATTCGATTATCATCTCCAGAGCTTTTTCAAGGGAGTGATCGACATCCGTGACATCCTGTTCTTTGCCGCGGTAGTGCTGATCTTCATGCTGCTGGCGGAATTCAACCTCAGAACCCGTAATCTGATGCAGGAGAGATAAATGAAACCGATAGCTAAGACCAACAGTATCCTCTCCCTGCTCCTGATCAAGATCGGGATCATCATCGCCGTTCTGCTGATCGCCGGATTCGTCAATCTGCGTCTCGACCTCTCCAAGGGTCGGGTCTATTCCCTCAGCCCCGTCAGCAAACAAGCCGTGCGTGGTCTCAAAGACCGCCTGATCATCAAGATCTACGCTTCCGAGGAATTACCCACCAATTTTATCGCCGTGGATCGCTATCTCAAGGATCTCCTCGCCGAATACAAGAACTACGGTGGACGCAACTTCAGCTATGAATATGCCAAGACCTCCAGCGCGGAGGAACTCGAAGCGATCGCCACCCAGAACGGCTTTTCCGGCTTTTCCACGCAATCCATGGAAAACGACCGGATCGTGCTCAACCGCACTGTCTTCAGCCTGACCATGGAATATCAGGGTAAACGTGAGATCCTGAACCTCCCTCCCGGCATTGAGAGCAAGCTTGAATATTCTCTCACCAACAAGATCAGAAGGCTATCTGCCGCCAATCTGCCCGTCCTCGTCGTATTCCGCGACAGCACCTATTCCAGTTATCCCACCGAGAGCCTGGAAAAGAGCCTCGATGAGAACTACCGGCTCGGTTCTGCCGATCTGACCCGCCCGATCCCCGCGAAGCACGTCATGCTCTTCACGGGAGTGAGTGACTCACTTTCGACTGAGCAGCTCTATAACCTCGATCAATACCTGATGTCCGGCGGAAAACTCGTCATGTTGCAGGATCGAATCTCTTTGAACGAAACCGCACCCTACCTGCTTAATTCGAATATCTTTAACCTGCTGGAATCATACGGGATCAAGCTTGGCACGGATATGGTACTCGATCTTCTCTGCCAGCAGATGCAGGGCGGGATCGGACAACCGACCAGCCCAGTCCCCTTCGTGCCCCTGCTGCGTGGTTCGACCAAAAACGTCATCACCAAAGACATGAAAGACATCATGTTCCTGCTGGCTTCCGAGATCACCACGACGGATTCCGCCTCCGTGAAGATCGAGCCGATCTTGCAGACTTCGACCAGCTCCGCCAAGATTCCTGGTCCTGATTTCAATATTGACCCGAGGATAATCCAGAACCCCGATCCCGGTTTCTATAACCTCTCTCCCATGACCCTGGGAGCCGTTATCACCGGAAAGTTCCGGAGCTATTTCGCCGATGATCCTGTATATTCCAAACGTCCCGGCTTCATCGCCCAGAACCCCAAAGCCGAGATGGTCCTCTATGGTGACCGCGAGCTTATCATGGACGCCAATGAGAGCGAATTCAGCAACCGTCACTTTGTCATCCTCAATGCCGTGGACTATCTGCGCAAAGACCTTTCCATGATCAATATCCGCTCGCGCACGATCCAGGGAAGTATACTGGACGTGAAAGAATTCATGTACCGCAAAGACCTCCTCTGGGGTGACGCGGAAAAGACAGCCAACCGGATCAAGCTCGCCGTCAAGATCGTCAGCATCGTGGTTCCCCCTCTGTTGATGATCATCCTGGGCATGATCTTCTATCAACTCAACAAAAGACGTTCCGGAGCTACACAATGAACCGCCGTATTGTAATCTCACTTGCAGTTCTGGTTATCCTTATCGCTGCTTTTTTGTTGCTCAGACAGCATGGCAGCGGTGAAAGAATGATCCCCGTCTTCGGGATCGATTCGACAGCTATCGCCAAGATCGAGATCATCAGTCCCGAGGACACCATCCATATTCAGCAGTCGCCAGAGGGCTGGAGACTGAGCTTCCCCGTTGCCTGGGATGCCGATTCACTCCAGGTCAGCAATTTCTTCCGCGACGTGATCAACGCCAAATATGCCAAAACCATCATGACCAATAGCAAAGATGCCGTGAAACGTTATGGCCTCGACACCAAGAACGCGCTTCAGGTACTGGTCTTCGACAAAGCCGGCAAAAAGCGTACTCACGCCTATTTCAGCAATAGCGGAAACGTCTATGACTACCTGCGTTTCGACGGCTCGGACGACATCTATCAGATGAACCGGCTGATCAGCAAAACTTATGGGACCGGCATCACCGACTGGCGTTCCCCTGTGATTATCCGTGCCGCGGAAAACGAGATCAGTTCCTTCGAAGTCAGCTATCCCAACGGCAGTTATACCCTCACGCACAAAGGAAAGGACTGGATCTTCCGCGATACCAAAGTGGAATTCACCGTACCCTTCGACAACCGCGCGCTCATGCGGATCATCAACATCATGAGCCACATGGATACCAGAGTCTTTCTGGAAAAGGATCTGGACAAATATCTCCCCGCCTTCGAGAAGCCCGTCGCCACCGTTTTGGTCAAGCTTACCGATGGCAAAGCCCGCAAGCTGGTCTTCGCTAAGACTGATGACAATCAGTACATTCTGATGATGGATGACAAGAACGATACCCTCTATGCCATGGTCAACGACACGATCCTGCGTTTCACCGTCAATGCCGACGATTATCTCGCCATACCCTACGGCTCCACACCCGCAAAGATCAAGAAACTATGATCAAGCGCCTTCAACAGGTCGAACTCCCGCTTTTCGCCGACATCCTGAAGATCTGGGCTGAGACAGGGCTGGCAAATCCAGCCCGCGCGGATGATCTTGCCACAGTGCAGCACACTCTGGATCATGGCGGTTTCATCCTCGTAGCCTATGAGGATGAGACCCCGACCGGAACTGCCTGGCTGACTCACGATCACCGCCGTCTCTACATCCATCACATGGGCGTCCTGCCGGAATACCAGAACCGTGGCATCGGCAAAGCCCTCCTGACCGAAGCCCTGCAAATCGCCCATGAACTTGGCTATCAAGCCAAGCTTGAGGTCTTTGAGACCAATGAGAAAGCCTTGCATCTCTATTACTCCTTCGGTTTTGAGAACCTGGAACGATACTATACTCTGATCAAACGGAAGGTTTGAGGGGGTACAGGGATCAGGGATCAGGTATCAGGTATGAGGGATCAGGTGGTGGTGGTTCCGAGAATAGTTATGAATGGGAGATGTTATGCCTGAAATGAAGACTCACAAGGATCTCAAGATCTGGCAGAGAGGGGTTGCTCTCGTCACTGATATTTACAAACTCACCGATAAATACCCTCGTCATGAGATCTTTGGGATTATATCTCAAATGCGCAGAGCGGCAACCTCTATCCCGCTCAATATTGCCGAGGGATGTGCCAGAAGATCAGCCAGAGAATACGCGCAGTTTCTTCACATCGCCGTTGGTTCGATCGCTGAACTCGATACACAACTGATAATCTCCCGTAATCTTGGCTTCATCAATGATGTTGATCTGAACAAATACGTCTGTGAACTTATAGAATTACGCAAAATGACCACCACACTGATCCGCAATCTGGAGAATCCTCACCATGAAACAGAACAAAACCCCCATCCCTGATCCCTCATACCTGATACCTGATCCCTCATCCCTGATCCCTGAACTCCAGTCTCTTGGCAATCTTAGCTCCGCTGAAAGTCACGCAAAGTTCTTCCAGGCTTATCCCGGAGGCTATGGCGAAGGCGACAGGTTCTGGGGTATCACCGTTCCGGCTCAGAGGTCGATCAGTAAAAAGTACTTCCGCGTTCTGAGTATGGAAGACTTTGCCGTTCTCCTGACCGATCCTGTTCATGAAGTACGGCTTACGACCCTGATGATGATGGTCTATCGCTTTGAAAAGAGCAAGGACGCCTCCGAGAGACAGGCGATCTTTGAGATCTATATCAGTCATGCGGACTATATCAACAACTGGGATCTGGTGGATTGCAGCGCCGCGCAGATCGTTGGCGGCTGGCTCTTTGACAAGCCGGATGACCTGCTGATCGAATTTGCCGGCTCCGGACACCTCTGGAAACAGCGCATCGCCATGATCGCCACCTATTTCTTCATCCGCAAAGGCGTTTATGAACCTACCCTCCGTCTCGCCTGGATCCTTCTCCATCACCCCCATGACCTGATCCACAAAGCCGTCGGCTGGATGCTCCGGGAGATGGGCAACCGCGATTATCAGACGGAATACCGATTCCTGGCAGAACACTATCAAACCATGCCCCGCACCATGCTTCGTTACGCCATCGAGAAGTTCGATGAGGACGTACGTCAGGACTTTCTCAAAGGCAGGATCTGAAAAGTAGCCTGACTGAAGTAGCCGCGCCATCCTGGCGCGTATAACCAGCATTTCCATCCAAGCTCTCTGGCGACAAGATGTCGCCGCTACAACCTGATCAGCAAGCCTAAATCAGCGACAGAATGTCGCCGCCATCACAACTAAAACAAGGAAACAGCACCCTTACCCCCCTATAGATTTCTTAGACACATCTCTAATGATTCCCTAATCATTCCCTAATCATTCCCTAATCGGATTAGGGAATGATTAGGGGAAGATAAGAGAAAGACTAAAGATGTATATAGGGGATTTTGGGGAGAGCAGAGGCAGAGAAAGTGAGACTATTTGAGGCATAAATACTTGTCTGAAATGGAGTTACTGGCGGATAAGGACTAATTCAGGGGTTTTTGCTGTTGCTCCTCGATGCGCTTGATGACGAAACCTCGAAGGATCTCTACCGGGATCATGTCGATATACTGCTTTTCCACCAGCACGGTGAGGCAGTCGTTGGGGAGGATCACTTCCGGAGCGCAGGCAGGATTTGAGTTGTCAGGATTCATAAATCGGATAAAGACCCCTATTCTATGCAGGAAACCCCGCTTGTGGAAGTATGAAAGATAAACGCTTTGAATACAAATCAGCAAAGGAGACAGAATGCGTAAGATCTTCACGATCCTGGGACTGATCATAATCCTGATCACAGGTTCAGCGCTCTACGCCGGTAACGAATCCCGTCCGCAGGGTGGTCCGCCGGAAGGTGGCACCCCTCCAGACCGAGGATTTCAGCAAGGCAACGAATTTCGGGAAGTAAACTTCCAAGGTTATCTGGTCGATTGCATCTGGGGCACGACCGGGCAGAACGATCAAGGCAAGGACGTCTTCAATAAACCCTCGCTGATCACAAGGATACATCTCCTCTCCGATGCAGCGAAAGAAGCCGGATATGGCATCATCCTGCAAGATCCAAGCGGCAGAAAGATGTTCTTCCGATTTGATGATAATGGTAATCTGATGGCCAATGATTATCTGATGAACCGCTGCAAAGCGAAAAACAAAATCAAGATCGAAGTCAAAGGCTATATGGGCGGCAAGGGCGGCATCACAGTCACCTCCCTCGAAAAAGCCAAATCTACCTCACAGCCTCAAGGTCCGGAAGGACAGCCACCCGCTGGACAAGGCGGCAGACCTCCCATGGGACAAGGCGGGCCACCCCCACGCGATTAAACTTCACAGTACCCACCTCATCCTGAAACAGAAGATCGGGAGTCGGTGTCAAGATACCGTCTCCCGTTTCTTTTGCCTCTTTTCTCTGTAAAGAGGCACGATTCTTGCATACAAGGGTGACAGACTGGAGGATATATGAAACGTATTCTGATCGTTATGATGTGTTTGTTGCCGCTGTTCAGCTTTGCGGCTTATCTGGAGAACCTGCCCACCGATGTGACTCAGCCGGATGGGTCTGTGCTGCATCTCCTGGCATCCGGGGATGAATATGCCAACCGTTTGCATGACGCTGCCGGATATTCCATTATCCAGAGTCCGACGGATGGTTATTATTACTTTGCCGAACTGGTCTCGGGAGAGCCGGCTGCTTCGGTCTGGAGAGCGGATAGCACTGATCCCCGCGCTCTGCCTATAGTCCCCGGAATTAACATTTCCGCGCAAGCTTATAAGGCGAGAAAACAAGCCATGAACTCCCATGCCCGCAGCGGTGAAAGGGGTCCCAACAGCGGAGTGGTCAATAACCTCGCAGTCTATATCCGCTTCAGTGATCAGACGGAATTCACTGATCCCCGTTCAGTCTATGACGCCAAGTTCAATCCCGTCGGCGAGAATGCTTATTCCCTGCGGAGTTTCTTTCACAAAGCCAGTTACGATCAGCTTGATTACGTCACCTATCACTATCCGGTATGCGCTCCGGAAGTGAATCTTTCCTATCAGGACAGCCATCCTCGCGCCTATTATATGCCTTACAACGCCATCACCAATCCCACCGGCTATCAGGATTGGCAACGCACCGAAAGGGAGCACCTGCTTCTGGCAAATGCCATTGCTGCCATCGCCTCTCAGGTTCCTGCCGGATTGAATATCGACGCCGATAATGACGATTATGTGGACAATGTCTGCTTCATTATTCGCGGGCCGCATACTGCCTGGGCGGAATTGCTCTGGGCACACCGTTGGGCGCTCTACACCGAGGAAGCCTATATCAACGGCAAGATGGTCTGGGACTTCACCTTCCAGCCTGAGAATCATAACAACGTCCGCACGCTCTGCCACGAGATGTTCCATTCCGCCGGTGCGCCTGATCTTTATCACTATACATTCAACGGGGTCACTCCCGCAGGGTGCTGGGACATCATGGAAAGCGGTGGTGGGCATATGGGCATGTATATGAAGCTCAAATATGGAGAGTGGATCGATCCCATGCCGGTTATCACGAGCGGGACTTATACGCTGAATCCGGTCACAAGCCCTACCAATAATGCCTATAGGATCAATCTCTCCGGCAATGAATATCTGGTTTTGGAATATCGCAAACGGGGAAGCGACATATTTGAGGACTACCTTCCCGGTTCGGGATTGCTGATCTACCGGATCAATGCCGGTTATGACGGCAATTCAGACGGTCCTCCCGATGAGGTCTATATCTATCGTCCCAACGGCAGTTCCACGGTCAATGGATTGATCGCGGACGCAGCTTTCAGCCAGCAGGAATGCCGCACGGAATTCAACAGATTCACCAATCCTGCCTGCGTGCTGACTTCGGGAGGGCTTGGCTCCGTCAACATCCACAGTATCGGCATGGCAGGAGATACGATCACCTTTACCGTATCCGGTGCCGTGAATGACGTTCCGCCGGTGATCACTGAGATCAGTCCCAATGACGGTGCGATAATCGTGGGGACTGATCAGTTGGCGAGCGTGACGGCTACTGCTCCGAACAGCTCGATCTCGTCCGTGCAGATGATCCTGGATGGAGTCACTGCCGGAACGGTCACGTCACTTCCCTATAGCCTGACCCTTGATCCGGGGCTTTTAACGCCGGGCAACCATCATCTGATCTTTACCGTGACTTCCGCCAACGGGATGAGCACAAGTTCACGTTCTGACTTCCGTGTAGTTGATCCCAGTCAGCAGAATTGGTTTCACTGGCTGAGTGACAGTCCCGTCTGGGAAGAATACGGCAGAGGTGCGATCCCGATAAAGGTCGGGGTGGATATGGATCTCGGAACACAGCAGTATGTGGTCAAAAAGATAGCTTTCAATCTCGTTCCTGATCCCTGGGGTCTACCGGCTGTTCCGGGCTTGATCAATGCCAAGATCTACCGCTTCCAGAACGGCGCGATCCAAGATCAGCTTCTCCTCGATATCGGCGACATTGTCAGCCCCATGAACGGCAGGTATGAACACACGGTCAACAGCACCATCCCCATCAGCGGAGAGATAGTCGTGGTGCTAGATCTCTATGAATATCAGAACATTGTCTTCGACAACAACGCCGTCAGCGGGCACAGCTGGTTCACGGAACCGAGCCGTCCTTGGACGGATGCTCTGGGCAGAGGTATCCTCGGCTCGGCTGACGTCGAACTGCTCCTGCAAGCACCCGGCTCGGAAGTCGCTGATCCATCTCTGCCGGTCGTGACGAACCTGCGTAACTACCCCAATCCCTTCAATCCTGAGACAACGCTCAGCTTTGAACTTTCGCGTCCTGAGAAGGTCTCGCTCAATATCTACAACCTCAAGGGGCAGTTGGTGCGCACTCTTGTCTCCGGAGCTTTTGGCTCAGGCGCGCACAGCCTGGTCTGGGATGGCAGGGATGACCGTGGCATCGCTGTTTCCGGCGGAATGTATCTCTATCAGCTTCAGGCAGGAGAGCTTTGCCGGACAAGGAAGATGGTTCTGCTGAAATAAACTCGCCCGAAGATGGCTCAGACTGGCAAGGGTCGTGGAAGGAATAGGATGAGATATCTGGCGTTTGCCGTTCTTCTGGCAATGCTTGCTCTGCCATTGTGGGGAGCAGGAGAGCTGAGAAGTGCCGCAAGCAGGGATCCCATGCTGAGTTTCACGCCGGAGTATGTTTATTTCCATTACTGTATTGCTGACAATGAATATACTCAATCTGTGCAGGTCACGAACAGTGGTGACGCCGATCTGCATCTCACCGGGATCGAGGTTAGCCTGCCGCAGACTTTCACTCTGGTAGATCTCCCCGTACTTCCGCTGCTGCTCAGTCCTGGAGAGTCCTGCAGCCTCAGCGTCATCTATCATCCTCTGGTACAGGATCAGTCTAGTGGCTTTATCACCTTCAGCTCTCAGGAATTGGAAGCGTTCAACTATGGAGTATCCGGAAACGCGTATTGGTCAACAATTCCCGCTTTGCCATATCAGTGCGACTTTTGTTCCAACTACCAGCCTGTCTTACCCGGATGGGTGAGTCTGATCCGTTCCACAGGCATCGACGCGAGCATCAGCACAGACTGGCTGACTCTGGACGTCTGGAGCTGCTGGGTCAGGATGAGGAATTCCAGCGCTCCCGGCGATACTCTGATCCTTGCCTCTCCCCCGCTGAACGATACCATTCCCATGAACACTGTCCAGTTCAGCTTCCGGGGCGCGTCTCAATTCAACGGTCAGAGCCTTATCGTCGGAATCTTGGATGATCCTGCCGATCCCGCAAGTTTCACACCTGTGGATACCCTAATCCTCAATATCACTCCCGCCTCATATCAGATCTCGCTCGCCGGATACACCGGCAGTGGCAGGTCGATCGCCTTCCGGCACGGTCTGGGCGGAGCTCTGCGGGAACTCTATATCGGAGCCTTCCTTGCAGAATACATCCCCGTCACCGATCTGAGGATGCTCTCGCTGAGAGAGCCTGCTCCCGTCGCTCAGGGTTGCCAGGCGATCCTGATCTCCAAAGTCTATAATCGTGGCAGCCAGGCGATCCAGAACTATCAGATCAAGCTTTTCGACTCTCAGAATATCGAGCTGGCAAGCGTTCCCGGCATTCCTATCGGTAGTGGCCAAACCCTGGATATACCCCTGATCTGGACAGCTTATACCGATCAGAGAGTTCGCACCGAGCTCAGCTTCGCTCAGGATCAGAACAACCTGAATAACAGCTCCGGCTGGGTGAGCATCATGGTCATGCCTCCGGGGTTCAGCTATGTCCAGATCGGCACCGGCGAGGATATGAACAGGATACCTCTGGATTTCTACATGAAGAACAGCCTCTATGAAGTGATGCTCTATCCGCAGGAGATCGGCATGACAGGGTCGATCCGTTCGATCTGCCTGGAATCGTTCATCAGTTCTTACGATCTGCGCAACAAGCGTGTCAAGATCTGGATGGGCGAGGTCGATGAACCTGATCTGAGCGCGGACTGGATCCCTTCTCCGGCCTTAACTCTCGTGTATGATCAGCTTGTCTCGATCAGTGAAGGTTTTCGTCTCACCTACTTTACTCTGCCTGAACCCTTTAACTATACGGGCGGTAACCTCGTCATCATGGTTCAGCGCCCTTGGGACACCGTGACGCATCAATATGACGACAGATTCTACACCTCCACGAGCGGTATCTCGCGCAGCAGGATGGCAACCAGCAACAGCGTCTCCTTTTCCAGCGCCGAACCGCCTCAATCCTGTCTGATCGGTGGTGTCACGCCGAATTTCATTCTCCAGTTCGCTCCTGACGGTCCGGATCCCGAAACCAGCGTCACTCCTGAAGCCAAGGACTTTGGCAATACTTTCGTCGGCAGCACCGTCTATCAGAGCTTCACGATCCGCAATACCGGCTCGCTGCCTCTGACCTTCATCGATGTCCACCTCAGAGGGAATGACGCATTCGACTTCCTCTCCCAGCCGATCCTGCCGATGCAGCTTCCGGGTGGAGCTTCCGCGACTGTGATCGTGAGATTCTGTCCGCTGACCGAGATGGACTATAGCACCAACCTTCTGGTGACGGACGACCAATTACGCGTGATCCTCACCATCCCCATCACCGGCAGAGGGATAGGGGACTGGATCACCGAACTGCCTCTGTCTGAGAACTTTGACAACCTCGAGCAGGGCTCCATTCCGCTGACCTGGACCAGATACGTCAGTTCTAACTCGCCTTCCGCCAGGCTGGAGACGAGCTTCACAGATTCCTTCAGCCCACCTTCGGCAATGCTCTTTTACAATTCCACTGACGGCGGTGGAAGCCTGATCCTGGCGACTCCACCTCTTTCCGAGGAGTTTGAGCTGACAAACCTGAGGATCAAGTTCCATGCCCGCGCTCCTCAGACAGGAATCCTGACGCTGGGCGTGATCGACGATCCGCTTGATCCTCTGAGCTTCCAGCCGTGTCTGAGCTTCGCGCTCAGAGCGGACTGGGCAGAATATTCGTTTGACTTGAGCGACTTCCAGGGCACGGGCAGAAGGATCGCCTTCCGGCACGGAGGCGGTGGACTTTCCTTAAGCCTCTGGCTGGATAGCGTGCGTTTGGAACTCATTCCCCTGCATGATCTTGCCATTGTCTCGCTTTCCGGCAATCCTACTCCGACCGCGGGGCAAGTTGCCCGGTATGACGTGACCGTCCGCAACTGGGGAACCTCACAGATCAGTTCTTTCACTCTGGGGCTCTACCATGGAGATACCTGTCTGGCGACATCTCAGGGCGGAGCTGTCGCACCGGGTACCGAAGCCAGTTTCAGCCTCACCTGGACGCCTTCCGAGACCGAGAATCTTGAAGTCTTCGTCCGCTGTTTCCTGCCGGAGGACGAGTATGATTCGAACGATAGCTCAGCTCCTCTCAGCCTGGAAGTTCAACCCCCAGGAGCCCTGATGCTGACTCTCGGTAATGGGGAAGAAGCCTTTCAATCGATCCCCTTTGACTTCTCACGCCAGAACAGTCTTTACGAGATGCTCATCACGCATGACGAACTCTATCACAGCTTTGGCGAGATCACGGAGATCATCCTCTACGGCAGATTCATCACCCAGTTGAGTTCAGAACCGGTCAAAGTCTGGATGGGCCTGACCGACAGGGATGAACTCGCAGAGATCTGGGTTCTTGCCACGGAAATGAACCTCGTCTTCGACGGCGTGATCAGTCCACAGCTTGGTCTCGCGCCTCTGGAACTGGTGCTGGACACCGCTTTCGACTACCGGACGGGGCAGAACCTCGTCATCCTCTTCCAGCGCCCCATGGACACGATCTATTTCAACAGCTACAATCGGTTTGTCAGCTTCCCAAGGCAGGATAGCCGCGCCAGATTCACCTCCTCGAACTTCATCAGCATCGATCCCAACGCTCCTGTGACCGGAGAAACCTGCAACTTCTTCCCGAAGCTCTCGATCCGGCTGATACCAGGAGGCGTAGGCAACCTGCAGGGACGCCTGACGACCCAGTCCGGAACAGGCGTCGCGGGTGTTTCCGTCTCCCTGAGGGATACTCAATATCAGACGCTCACCGATGCCAATGGCGATTATCTCCTGCCAAATATCATCGCCGGAAATTACGTCCTGGATATGAATCTCTTCGGTTGGGTGGAACAAAGCCGGACGATCAGCCTGAGTTCCGGCCAAACCCTGATCCAGAACCTGATCATGACACCTTATCCCCAGATCGGCATCAGCGGCAGGATCCTGGGAAGCGACACATCTCAGCCAGTAAACGACGCCGTGATCATCATCTCCGGCTATCAGAACCTTTCTGATCAGACCGCCGCGGACGGTACTTTCAGCTTCGCCGGGGTCTATGGCTTGCACGACTATCAGTATTACATCCGCGCCGACGGCTATCAGGAGCTTTTCGGCATCTGGTCAACGACCGGGAGCAACCTGCTTTTGGGCGATATTATCATCCCGGAGATCGCCAACCCGGCGGTGAATCTCAGCGCGACCCTCAGCGCCGGAGAGGATTCTGTCCTGCTCGCCTGGTCCGCGCCAAACAGCCATTCCGCCAGCCTCTTCCAAAGCTTTGAGGGTGATCAGTTCCCGCCTCCGGGCTGGACACAGGTCATCAGCGACACCTCAGCACCCAGCGCGGAGGGTCTCTATCCAACCTGGTGCAGGATCGGAACCGTCAATCCCTCGGACACTCCTGCCGTACCCACGGAAGGCGACTGGCAGGCAGGATTGGGCTGGAGTCTCTGGCATCAGGATGAATGGCTGCTGAGTCCGCAATTCAACTGTCCCGCGGAGTCCTTCCTCAGTTTTGACAGCTATCTCTTCCAGGGCTCTCCCGCGGGAGATCATTACTACGTAAAGCTTTCCGCCGATCAGGGCAGCACCTGGCAGATCCTCTGGGACGGCTCAGCCGCCACCGAGGGACTCAATGCCTATACCATCCCTATCAGCGTGGATCTGAGCGACTTTGGCGGTCAACTGATCAGCCTTGCCTGGCAGGCGCTCGATCCTCCTACCGGGGACGGACTCTGGCATTCCTGGTTCATTGACAACGTCCGGGTCTGCAATAGCTTAGCCACTCACAGAGACAGATCGTCACGCGCACTGACGGGCTATCGAACCTACCGACTTTTAGCCGGGGAAGAGGGAGAGCCACAGCTCTGGACAGCCTTGCAGGACGGTGTTCTCTCTGAGCTCTCCTGTGTGGATGCCGCCTGGGACAGCCTCAGCATGGGGACCTACCGCTGGGCGGTGCGCGCGGTCTATACCTCAGGAGTTTTGGCGGAACCTGTCTTCTCCAATAGCCTGATCAAGATAGTGCCGATGGGGTCGATCAGCGGAGTGGTGCGGTTTGGCAATAGTCAGCCTGTGCCGAACGCACAGATCACCGCCGGAACACATTCCACGGTCGCCAATCTCAGCGGCGCCTATCTCCTGACCCTACCATCCGGGACCTATGATGTCACCGCTCAAGCTGATGGTTTTCAAGACCTCACTATCGCCAATGTGACGGTTCCCACGGATCAGATCGTGACGGTAAATTTCTATCTGACCGGCTCTGACTCGAACGATCCTGGGGCTGTGATCTACCCCACCGAACTGCGCGGAAACCACCCCAATCCCTTCTCCGCCGGCACTACGATCAGCTACAGTCTGGAGCGTAAACTGCCGGTGAAGCTGATCATCTACAACTGCCGGGGACAGCAGGTGCGGAAGCTCGTCTCCGGGACCAAAGACGCCGGTTTGCAAAGCGCGGAATGGAACTGCAGGGATGATCATGGCAGACCCGTGACAAACGGGATCTACTATTACCGCTTCCTTGCCGGGGACTATTCCCATACGGGGAAGATGCTGCTGCTGAAGTAGTTTGGCTCCCTTGTATCATAACCTTTCAGGTTGTTGTGTTAGTGTGGCTTTTAGCCCACTAACTGAATACCACATCAATCTTTCCAAGAGCTTATATATTTATCCCGGAGACAGCTACATTACCTACCATTATTGAGATCGACCAACACTCCCCGGGGATAGAAATCCCCCGGGAACAACAAGCTAAAAGCTTATGGTACAACCTATCTCTTTTACCTACCCAATACCCGTGCCGCCCCCTTAACTGATTTCTCGCAATACAGATAAACATCATCATAGCAATAAGTTCCGGGTATCATCCCGGTATCATCCCTTGTCCTGACATGATATGATACCGGGATGATACCGGGAAGATGCCGACAGGAGCATAAGCCGGGCAACTGAGTATTTACCTGACAGATGCGACCCCAATCCCGTTGATATCGAGACGTATCTGCGGCATAACGATCCACCCCTATTGCAAAGAATCAACAACAATCGACGTTGTTTCGTCTGATCCGCACAGTTTAGCGCTTGACAGTGTATCAGCCCGCAGATTGTAGCATCGATTTGGAGGCTCATCATTCCTGCAATAGGGATCAGGGCTCTCTCCACAATGATACACTTGGTAGAATAGTAGTGTGTAGATCGTAAAAATTGTATGATAGAAAAAGGAACTTGTATGAAAGTAAGTCTGATTATTGCTCTGTTGTTATCCTGCGTGGCGCTGATGGCGCTGCCATTGTCCGGTCCCTACAGCGTTGGCGGTACGGGAGCAGATTTCTCCACTTTGAATCTGGCGATCGACGCCCTGAACAGCCAGGGAATGTCCGGCAACGTCAGCCTGAACCTCAATCCCGGCACCTATGCGGGACCCTTCCTGCTGAGTTTCCCGGACAGCGGTTTTACGCTCACAATAAGTTCCGGCACCTTTGCCGCGGATCAGGTGATCCTCACCAATCCCAACTCCACTTCCACGACGAACTACGTCCTCAGGATCAGCGAATCCAGACACGTCAGGATCGAAGACCTGACCTTTAATACCTCGACCTCGGGGAGCTATTCCCGGGCAGTGGAGGTCCAGGGCGATTGCGACGATCTGAACTTCGTCAGCAATGTCTTTTACAACGCGCAGAGCATGTCTACCTCGAACAACGAAGGCATCCTGATCTATCCTTCAGCTGAGGGTGACGCGGACGACGTACACTTTTTTGCTAATTCCTTTTACTCAGGCGGAGTACATATTCTTATCAGCTCCAGTTCCTCAGCGGACGAGTTCAATGACTGGAGCTTTATCTCCAATGGGCATACCGGTGGCTATGGCGCGGTCAGCCTCATCCACGCTTCTGACCTGGTCTTTGCCGGGCTTATCGTCGAGAATGTCAACACGGGCATCTACCTCAGCCAGTGTAACGGCAGCCTGAACATGGAGAAAAATCAGATCAGATCCTGGAGCCAGAGCGTTTATCTAAACTATTGCTCTCCTGACAATTCCGTCTCACCTCAGATCAGGAACAACATCCTGAAGACCACTGGGCAGAGCTGGTATGGCTCCTCCTATCCCGTCGCTTCTCAGACCCTCATCCTGGAGAATTGCGGGGCAGTGATCGCTGCGCATAACAGCATCCGTAACGACTCCGGCAGTGCTGATTCTTACGCTGCATCGGTCTCCGGCAGTAATAACCTCCTCAAACTGAATAGTTTTGTGAGTAATGGTCCCGGCAGAGTGATCTACGGCAACAACTGCGAGAGCAGTTCCTCCACCCGTAACAAGCTGGAGTACAACGTGATCTACACCAACGGGCTGTATCTGATGCGGCATGTAAATCAGAATATCACAGCTCTGAGCGAGATCAACACATTGATCGGCAACAGCACCAACCTCGATCTGGACCCTCTTTACAGCGATGAGTTCCTGCGCAGTCCCTCACCCTGGCTGAATAACTCGGTGGGAACGGCAGGAGTCAGCACAGACTTTAATGACCTGCCCCGCAGCCTCACCACTCCTGATATCGGGGCTCATGAATTTACCCCCGCGGCAGGGCTGACTCCCCTCGCCGGCAGCTATACGGTCGGCA
>Ga0116170_10002917_pt1 | contig 16206 bp, 17 predicted proteins | sample AD_JPNHW1_MetaG_FD_89797 | JGI IMG/M metagenome (GOLD analysis project Ga0116170, IMG submission 89797) | Active sludge microbial communities of municipal wastewater-treating anaerobic digesters from Japan - AD_JPNHW1_MetaG | ecosystem: Engineered > Bioreactor > Anaerobic > Digestate | place...
TACCATTCCAAGGGCCTTATATGAACCTCTTGCTGTGCCAGACAAATCAATGGTAGGTCTACCAATAAAGTCATCCAACATCATAACGTAGTCTCTTGGAGCATCCATACGGTGACCTACACCAACATGAATATGACCGCCCAACGGGAATCTAGCACCTTCGTCAGTAAGGTCAAATTGATCCCATGTTTCGGAGAATTTCTTTACAAGGTGTCTGATGTTTTTGACTACTTGTTTTGGGGTGCCAGGTTGCGGTCTAAACTCAAGTTGAGCTGCTGCACCATCACAACCAATTTCAGTTGATGTATAGTCCCGAATTCCTAGGTTGGTGTCGGCTCTGATTACACGATTGTCCTTGGTAACTTCGAGTTCGGGATCTGCACCAACAGTAACCTCAATACGACTAGTTGTAATGCCTTTTCTCTTTTCCGCACCAATTGATTCTGGGTGTTCTGCTAGTCCAAGCAATCCAACCATTTGCGGGAACACATATTTCAGTATAATGGTTACATAGTGAATATGCCACGTCCACGCACCTACAATCCAGGAATTCTTGGTTGGTAAATAAAATCCTGCTCTGTATCCGTTGACGTTAATTTGAACTGCGTCAATAGAAGGTCCGTGATCACTCAATACGAAATTCTTGAGCTCTCCGAACATATTTGGATCATCCCTTTCGGGGTTCATGTGAGTGATTAGTTCTGGATAATTACCTGGAGCCCTGTCGTCATAAACAGTATTAATAGTTCGGATTATATTTAGGTGGGCCTCACCACTTTCAGGATACATATACATAGTGTTTGGTCGGATAGTAGTAATATTATCTTCGACCCTAACTGCATGCACATAATCCTCGACTATATCTAACAACTCGCGACCATGCATTGGAATTCTACAATCAGAATTTCCTACTCTTTCTTCATCACGCGATACCGGGAACTTTCCTTTAAAATGTTTCAAACTCTTTCAACCTCCAAACTAAGCATTCAAAATGGAGTATTTATAGTTTTTGGTAATAATACACCAAAACTATTTATACGTAAAGGTTATTAATAACGATTATGAGTAATTTAGAGGACTTAAAGCTTTTGGTAGAAAGCATAGAAAACCAAGATGTTAGCCTGGTAACAATGCGTTCTAAACCATCAGGAAAGCACAATACTAAATATACGATAGTGGTTTCAAGCAAAGAACCTAGAAACGATTTGAAAAATAACAATAAATCTAATAAGAAGCATACTAAAAAAGAAAGGATTGTATTAGAGCCCAAGCAACCTAAATGTCCAGTTGCTCCTCCTAGAACAGGCTTGGCAGAAATTACTTCAATTGGGAAGGTCTAAAAATGCCGTCGCTAAAAATCCCAGAAAATATTATTACTTTGTTGGATTCAACATCGGGCAAAAATATCAAAATATCTCAAGAGTTAGAACAACTAAAAAGAAACGGCTACCTAACCCAATATAAAGTCTGGGAATATTGTATTATTATAAGGAAAGATTCTACTGATGGGTTTTACGTAAAACCTAATGTACCATCAGACGATCCAGAACGAGTGATTTGCAAAGGGTGATTAGATTGTCTTTAATACCTTATAGTCTTAAAAAGCAACTCGAAAAATATTCTGGAAATCATATTCCAATTTCCACAGAACTAGAAAAGATGGCTAAAAGGGGCGAAATTGTTAAATATTCAGTACGGACATACTCAATATTTGTTTATGCTAAAAATGATGAAGAGTCTTATGTTTTACCAAATTCAAGTAGGACAAATTTCGGAGAAAGTAAACTCATTTGTCGGAATTGGGAATTGGATTGAGATTTAATAACTTTTTCGCAACTAGGACAAATCCAACGATCGCATTCATATAAAGTGTCGTGAATCGGACAATACAAATAACCCTTGATTTTGTCAACCATGTTATATAGTACCTACTATATTATCAAAAAGCTAAAACCGTTATTAGCCTACTTTAGTATAGTTTTTAATAATTTTTACTATTACTACTAAAGTAATTGGCTTATTACTTTTATTAGTATTATTACTATATACTATATATATACTACTACTATTACTTATTATACTATATATTATACTATAAAATAGTATATAGTACTATAAAAAAGAAGAAAAATTTTTTAAAAATACGTCAAATTATTAGTGGTATTATTATTATAAGTTATATTAAAATCGTTTTCTAGAAAATCCTGGATGTTTTGACGCCACATGTCTTCGTCCTGCCCACCTTGCAAATTAAGAGACTCAATTATGGAAGTTGCTTTAGTCAAATCATCAACTAACAAAATAGGCTTTTCGTCTACAAAAACATTGACTCCTATAATGTCGTCTTCAATAGGAATATCAGGAAGTTCATCCTGGGCAACAACACTACTAATCAACAATATAACCATTATACTAAATATATTAAATGTTGACCCATAAAGATTTCGATACTTGAAGTAAGAATATAAAACAATTAAAAATATTAAAATTGCGCAACAAAACGTTACCAATAATATAAAGTCCATCAAATCACAACTATTATTTTAATACATATTGGATGTCAACGTATCTTCCGACAGCAACCATTATAGCAATTATGACTTGAATTGTTACAATTACAGCCGCGGCTCTTCCGTACCACGTCATTAGGAATTCGACCTTCTTAACAGCACTTGCTACAATTTCTTCGAGCTTCTTAATAGCAGTTTTTAGGATGCCTATGTTATGTTCGCATTCAATATTATGAGCAGTAACCACATCCTTAAGTTCTTGTAAGTCATTTGGTATGTCAGCACGCGCCTTTTTATAATCATCAAATTCTTGGACAGTCTTTATCATATCGGATTTGAATTTACAGATCTCGTTCATTTGGTCAATTAATTGTTTATTTGATGTTTCAATTCTGGCCACAGATGCTAGAATTTCAGCATAGATTTGGTCACCGCTCATAATAAGGTCCTTGAAATGCTATAAAAAAGATTAAGTAAATGGTCGCTGGGTATTTTCAGTAGATGTACATTCTAATTGAGGTGTCTGGTTACTATTAATTTTGGAAACAGCATTTTGGATGGCTGTAATCAAACTACCTCTTGGATAGTAAGAATATTGTCGGATATACCTATTAGCATAATATGAGAATAGGCCTCGCACAATACCATTTATATTGACTTCTACGGAAGTTTGATTATCACGTGAAGCAGTCCATAAAATGTGATTGAGGGTTGGCACAATAGTAGTCAATCGACTAATTGTCTTGACTTTTTTGCCAGCAGTTAACGGTCCGGGAATACAACGAGCGTTCAATAAAGGATTCGTTAGGTTTCGAGAGGCCGTTCCAGAATAGCAACTATCCAGGAAAATGTCTAATGTCACGTTAGCAGGCAATCCATTAAATAGAGTCCTTAGATCGTCGTCTATAATATATTGACCACTAAATACATCTACTGGACAAATTACTTCATCGTATGAGTCTAATTCGTCACCTGACGTATCCACGATCTTAGAACCGTGTCCACTAAACGCAAATACTAGACTGTCTCCAGACGTTGCATTACCTAATAACCAATTCAAGCCATTTAGGATGTTGGCTTTCGTGGCCATGCTATCCAACAAAATAGTATTAGTATAACCAAAAACGGTTAGCGTGGCATTCCAATCATTGGCATCATTCACGCAACCATTTAAAGGACTTTGTGGATAGGCATTAATGCCAACTATTAAAGCTTTTTTAGCCATTCAACCTCGTAATTAAATATTATTATTAATGGTTTTTACAAAGAAGAACGTAAATCCTATCATTGCCAATTCTTTCATACCAGCAATAGAATTCGCATCTATGTTTGAATAGCACATTATAATATAACCTATAAGGGCTACTAATGTTAAAATAAAGGTTCGAACGCCCTGAAGCTTGTAAGAACCTACTTGCATTGAATCTTCCATAAAAGTCTTTTTTCTCCTATAAAGGTGGTTAAAAAATAATAATTACCTGATAGTGTTAATACACTTCAGGCGGCACCGGTTCCCCGGCCTTGCAGTAATCGCATCTGGCATCGAAAGCCACACCAATCTTCCCAGGTGCTCGCCAGATATTGGCCATGAATTCAGTCTCGTTCACGCCTGAAGCCGCTACCGCCGAATTCCACTCTTCCAACGACCACAGAATGAAATAGTTTTCATTCACGAAGGTGTACGCATTGGCAGGTAAATGGATACAACTAAGCATTCCAGTGCTGGTTCTGAGTTTTATCCAGTCTGTATTATTTTCGTAAGGTCCCACTTGTGTTGATAAAGCCATAGAAGGCATAATCATAGCTCCTAATATGTATAAAGCAATTAATATTTTTATCATACGATAGTCACTACCCAAGGCTTAAAGCCTTCACCATAAAAATCTGTTTGAAGATCGGAAATTGCCGCATAGCCTGTTAATGGATCATGACGAGACGTACCTGCATTCCAAGACCAGTCGCTGTTGCTCGCGCCTTCTTCTGGCGGTTCGGTTCCTAGTGTGCCTGTTGGCGCGCCGATCCTGAGCACAATGTTGCTGGCATAAGTATAGTTCGCCCTCGCACCCCATGCCGATAGCAAGACATCGGTATTCTGTTGAGCGGTCCATCCCATTGAATAAATCCTCAGATCGCGGATTGCCACGAGATGGGCGATGCTGGCGGCGGCGAACGAGTTGGAATGCAAATGCGCATACTTCGTCGTTGCCGGGAGCGATGATAGACTACCAGTGAGTGCGGGGCAAGATTGTGCATAGATTTCTTCAAGGAACGCAGGTAGTTTGGATAGATCGCCGCTGATATAAGTATCCAAATATATGGATAGATATGTGATAGTCGATGGCAAATTTTCGATGGATTCAACGATATACGAATTTGTCCTAATGTTCAGTGAAGTAAGTTTTACAATCTTGCGGAGATTCTTGATTTGCGTAATGGCGTCGGTGTTGGCATCAATCGCCGTTATCGCCCCCAGGCCCGCCGAGCACCAGACCCTGCACTTGTGCGGCCCTGCGTAGCGATGAAATATGCCAGTAAAGCCGTTCATGCTCGGTGCATGAGTCGTGCCGGTGGTGACTATCGCAGGCAGGTCGTCCCACTGCCAGACACAAGTGCAGGATACCGATGTCTTGATCTCCGGGTCGCAGAGCGAGGTCGAACCATCGCCGGAGGAGCCGACTGTGGTTATCAGTGAGAGATCGGAGCACTTATGCCGCTTGATGTTGGAATTGGTGCTAGAGACGACGCAGAGGGTAGCGCCATTTATGCCATCATCGGGAATGATGCAGAGGGAATAACCAGATGATGATATAACCGCAACATTGGGAGACGAAAACGACATATCGCGCTTTCTTAATGTACCATCGACCGCAACACTATACCAATACGATCCATCGGTGACAATATCCTGAATAGCAAACGCTACGTCATATTTAAATGAATATGACAAATCAGACGCATTTAATACGACTACTCGGTTATTTGACGTGTCGCACACATACACACAATCCCCGTATTTTTTGATGCCCAACGGATTCGTGAATTGCCCGTCTCCCGTCCCGGTGGCCAACAAGCTCGCTACGACAGTCATATCCGACTTTCGGACTTTCCTAACTCCGTGACCATCGGTGGCATTGTTACTGGTAACGTAGCCGTAGGTGGAATCGGAGGCGAAGTCGATCATGCGGATATTGTTTAGTATATCAGTTCGCGCTACATAGTCACTGATGATTGTATTTGTCAGCAAAACTTTTGCAATTCGAGCAGTATTAGTGCAATATGAGTATGAATAAGTCGAATCCGAATCTATAGCAGTTTCTCCCTTCGAGTAATTTGTATCAAACCATTTGGAATAAAAGGACAAATCCGGGTATCGCAGACCGATATATCCAGTTGATGAAGAATTTTGAACAACTAGCACTTTCACCAGCGCCGCGCTCCAATTGCATTGCTTCGGGGAAGAAAATTGGTCATCGACAGGGACGGATTCGGTGATCTGTAAATAGTTGCTACGCTTATCTAGTAAAAAATTTCGGAACATCTAGCCCTCAATTCAAAACAGATTTAGCAACTAACGTAAATTCGGTATTATTATCCAATGTTAATGATCCGCCTATCAATTCTAGTGCATAATATAATGACGTGGAACTTGCTCCGCACAAATAAGGTATCCTGACATCCATGTCTTGGGTACGAGAACAATCCGAACTAGCGGTATCAGCAGCAGTTGACATTGCAGGCATGTCGTAATAACCAATTCTCTTGGAAATGTCAGCATAAACTTCTTTCCATTGAGCATTGTCTGCAGACACAGTTGGCGCAGAATCATTAAAGAAATGAACACGAATAACTGGAGTGACTGACTTTTTGTTACAAGATAGCCTAAGCATTGTAATGGTTCCGCCTCTACCATTTGCCAATGCCATATTAGCAATCGTAGCTGCCGCAGAACCAGAAGCAGGTCCAATCCTGTCATAAGTTGTATATGCACCAGATGCTGTAGCAGGACCGGCTGTAGTTCCTGATCGAACTACTTGATTATAACCACATGTCTTGCTAACGCCAGCAATTATACAACCGGCTAAATCAATTAAAAGATTCTTGGAACCTTTCAGAAGGCTAACGACTGTTCGCGAAGTCGCACTTTCGTCAACGGTATCTGAAGCCGCGGCATCCGTAGGTGCACCCATTGCAGCATTTGTCAAAACTTGGTTAGCCGACGTTGCTAAAGTAGCAGGATCAATAGATACAGTTATTTCACTGTCTACCTTTAATGTTCCTGTTCCATCGCCGTTATCCGTGGCTAATAAAGGTACAGCATCGCCGTCTGTATTAATAACACCGCATACTGCTTTAGTGCCCATGCGACTACCTGTAATAATTTTTGAAGTAATAAAAATCACTCTTAAATTTATTGAAATCTGTAATAGTAATATTTGACCAATAAAATCAAATAACTGTGTTTTAATTGCCTTTATACGACATTTGTATAAGCATAATCATAACTTGGCGAAGATCCATAATTGGAAGATCTTACACTCACGATAATATCAGTATATGGATCACCAAAATAAAAATTACTAACGCTAGCATAATCAATGAAATCATTATACTCATTGACTAAAATATCATCATTATATAGCTCAATAGAATATTCCAATGAATATACTGCGTCTGTGTTCTCTACCGTAATAGATTTCGGTCCAAGTCCTTCACAGTCCCAATTAAGTATTTCTACCCAAGCATTAGTCGGACTTGGAGCTGGAGTATAAGGAGCAGAATACGGGTCATTAGGAACGTGCCCATCCTCTAAAAAAGCCAAATACTCATTATAGGATATTGTACCTTTTCGGTAAGCGTCCTTTAACCGCATGTCAAACTCCTTATAAATTGTTTTAAAAAATTATTTTTATGCAGTCTTTTGGAAGACTAGCAAGAAATACATTTTACCGTTGCCTCTATTATTATTAGCAGCACTATAAGCATAAATGTCGTTACCAGATGTCACTGTTGCATCTGCTCCAGCAACAGGCATTCCAGCAAATACACTACCTAACCAATCGCCAACTGTTCCAGAGTCCTTATCAACTACGATATCAGAACACATTTTGTTAGCAGCAAGTAACGTATTATTACTTATAGAAATTGTGCTGTTGTTGTCGCCGTCGAAAGCTTCTGTTACAACACCTAACGCCAAAATAAGCTTGCCTTTTGCGGCAGCGGCATCGGTAATCTTAGTATCAACAGCGGTTGCAACACCGAAATCAACTTCCACTGCTTCGAAGAATAAGCTAGACTTTTCGTCGGCAACTAGATGTGCGATTTTAATAGCTGCAGTCAATACGCCACTTGAAGCACTTAATCCAGTGGTTGCAGCAACACCAGCCATTGCTCCCACGACATCAGTAATAGCATCAGTATGCACTTTACTATCCGTTGCATCCTTGATTACAAAGCTGTCAGCTCCAACTGCTACTGTAACTTCAGTAGGTGCTACGGTAAGGACACCATCCGCGTCAGTTAATGCTGTAGCAGACGCAGTTCCCGCGGCAGTATCCATGATGTCAGTGATAGTAGTTTCCTTGAGTGCGCTAGATGCTTCACTATCAACAATCATTAGACTGTCTGCGCCAATCGGATTAGCCTTATCAGCTAAATCAGTAATGTCAACAGAAAGAACACCCGCAGTAGCTTTTAAGCCCGTACTAGAAGCTGTTCCATCTATGCCAGCCATCATGTTAGCAAAGGTAACTTTCTTTGCAGTACCACTTTGTAAAAAAACTACAGTATCAGATGCTAGAGTTGGAGTTGCAGCGTCCAACGACGCATAAAGAACCTTTTGAGGTCCCGCTAATTTTGAAAATTTTGAAGGTTTGCCCATTTTGTTTCGAACTCCCTGAAAGGTTTATTAAATGTATTCAAATAATATTAAGAATAATATTAAAATCTATATATTTATTTATCCAATAACATATATATTCGTTGAACCAATGCCATCTATGGTAATTTGTTTTAGCATGGCAAGAACTACATAAAGGAATAAAGGCCCATGATTTACCATTACAAATACTATTTTTATTATAATCTATGTGATGGATGTGTAATCTAGTATCATTTTCTTGTTCTAATTTTCCACATATAAAGCATTTCCTATTAAATTTATCACGAATATGCTCTTTAAAATCTTCATTAAATTTATGGCAATAAGGTTCATACATTTTACCTCCTCGCCAATTAGAAGCATTTGGACCTGAAATCAAATCTCTATGATTTCTCCGCCAAGTTGATATCTTTTGACAAGTTTCTGGTGAATGTACTACTATATTGCCTTTATGTGCTTCAGATAAATGTTGGCAATGTTCCTCAGAAAGTTGCTTACCAAAATTCCAAGGAGTTTTACCTTTATGCTTTTCAGAATTAGATTTCAACGTTTCTTCTGAATAAATGCCAGTAAGTCCTTTATTCCAAGCTTTACGGCCTTTACAAGATTCTGATATCTTGCGTTTCTTCTCTTCTGAACAAGGTACTCTTTTTCTCATATGCATATAGATAAATAAAATATAATAATAAGTAATTAAAATTATATAAAATTACTTATTATTTTTTGATATATGTCACTACGTTGCTGTGCAATCGATTTCTACAAAGCTTTCTGGACTGTGAATTTCAATTGGGCAAGTCCACTCTTTAACTTCTACCCAGTAATTTCCGCCCTTTTCCTTGGGATAGTCATCGGCAATGTCAATTTCCTCAGAAACCACGAACTCTGCGGCTTGTGGGCTATAAGGAATAACATATGCATAACCAACAGGAGTAAACTGAGACTCAATCATCCAGGAACGGTCGCCTTCGGGCTTTCCGAATAGCTTGCCGATGTAATCAGAGAAAGGTACTCTCTCAGAATCAGTCTTATCTAGGTTTCGGATAGTAGCACGATCAGCTACTAGTCCCCAAGGCTTGAATCTTGGATCCATGAATTTAATGGCGTTAAGAATGTCCTCGTAAGGATCTAAGGTATCACCAGAAGAATCCCAGGCTCCCATGTTGACTACGTCGTTGCCAGTTGGGCTTCCAGCAGTTGCTAGAACCTTTCCACGGGTGTTAGCATGAGCAGCGCCAACAATGCCAGTAATGCCTAAAGAACTGTCACCATTAATAGCAATGTAGTCTTCGGTAGCATGTATTTTAGCCATGACTTCATTGATCTCGGCAGTCTTCATGACAGGGCCTTGAGTCTTTGCTAAGTCCCTTTCATTGATGTAAAATCCAGATGCAATTTGGTACATCTCATGCTTTTCGACGCCAGCAGCGATCTGAATGGGGTCAGGGCTAGCACCTTTCGCAACAATTCCAGCTCTGCCAGAAGTAGTCTGAATATGCGTGATCGCATCAATGTCGATCTGAGCGCCTACGTCTCTGTAAGGCAAAATATTACGGGCAATTAGTTCTGGCCTGTAATTTAATTCGTAATCGTTAATAGTTTGAACCCAGGCAGTAACAACTTCCTGAGGAATAAATGATCCATAATGTAAATCTGTGGATGCCATGTTTATTTCGAACTCCCTAAAAGTGTATTAAAATAATAATAAAAATATTTAAAGTAGGATTTACCTAGCCTTAAATAAGTTCAACCTCAATTTGAGTTAGCTTGTACATAGTTGGTGATGTAGTATGTCCAGACAACGGATTCTTAACTAGTTGGACAGCAGTTGAAGAATAATCTGCATCAGCTACCATATTGACTTCGCCGTGCTCGTTACTGTCAATACAGACATAATCACCGTCATGTAAATCAAGATAATCTTTAGTAGCTGCGGATCCAAATGTAACTATATCGTTGGTGTATGACGAGATAGTTTGGTCATAATCAGCACTGCCACTATCCGCGACGTCTAAAACGCGACCTACTGAAAAAGCAGTCCTAACAGCTGGTGTAGTCTCTGGAACCAGTAAACCAAGAGGCTCAGTACCAGCACCTAATCCAGCAGCGGCAAACTGCAATCTAACAAAGTCACCAGAATCAACGGTTTGTCCGCCGACCAGTAGTCCATATGCCGTACCAGTTGCAACATAAGGTACTTTCTTACCAGCTGCATAAAAGCCGTCATAGGGCAACTGTTGTCTATTATCATTAATAGCGATACCAAGATAGTCGTATGTGGGGCTACCAGGCATTAAAGTTGCCTTAATGGTACCATCAGCAGCTCTCATTACCATAGCACCGAATGGGATTTCACTGGCAGCTAAGCCAGTCTTTATGATACCATGACCAGCAGTCAGAGTACCCTTTTTGATCATATAAGTTGGAATTGTTGACATTTAATTTTCGATCTCCATGAATTGTTTTTAAATATTATTATAATCAAATAAAGAGAAATAAAAAAATATTTTACGACTCTCTAAGCTCTCTTTCCGAAGCGTTCCTTTTGGGCCTTCTTGAAGAGGTCACGAGCAGCCTGTAACTCGGAACCATTATCTCCTACGCCAGCAGCAACACCTTTAGCATTTTGCTTGGGGATGTCTTGTCTCAGGACATCGTTCTTATCGAAATAAGACCAGCCCTCTGCCTTGAAACCGTCATAATGCACTTGAGCATCCTGACGGGCTTTAGCATTTAACTTTAGAGAAAATGCCTCAAAGTCAGCATTGGCTCTTTCGGCTACTAGGGCTTCTTCAGCCGCGTTTTGCTTTTGAACTAAGTCATCAAGTTGGATTTCTAGATCTGCAATTTTAGCATCTCTCTCATTAAGCTTAGCTTCGAAAGCTTCGTTTAACTTCTGTACAGCATTATCAGAGGTCTCTACAACCTCTTCAGGTGCAATAAATTCTTCTTCAGTCATATTATTACCATTAAGTTTTTGTAATTGTGAAAATTGTGAATTTTGTTTTGGTTTCTTTGAACTAGACATAGTATCTTTGAATGTCTTTATCCAAGTATCTTTATATTCATTCCAAGCTTTTTTATTAAATTCTCGATCTTTTGATCTATCTACTATCTGACTAAATTCTTCGTATGCTTGGTTAGTCATATCTTCGTCTGATACTTTACTAATATCAATTTCTTGAGATATGTAATCCTTTGCAAGTGATTTAGCAGAAGAAGCAGCACGATTATTAATAGGCATAGAATTATGTGGTTTAGTATCAGGAATATTGTACTTCTTTTTAACGTCGTTAACTTTAGAAGTATATTTTTTTTGTTCTTGTTCTAATTCTGATATATTATCCCGTGTTCTTTTAGCCAATGAATTTCGGCCTTTTGCCACGTCATTTTTAAGTGCTTCTTTTAGTTCTATTAGATCTTTGTTAATAAGATTGAGTTTATTTACGTCTTTTTTATAAGATTTTAATATATCATCTGGTACGTTACTAATCTTACCAAACTTCTTATCAATGACTTTGTCAAAGCCTTTCTTAAAGTCTTTGTCCATAGCAGATTCAGTTTGCTTCCTAGGAGATGTTTCCTTGGCACCTTTCGAGCCACCACAAGATCCTGGTCCTTCTCCAGACTTTTGATCTTTAGGGCAATTATAATTTAATTTCATACTAATGGGTATCAAACCTTTTCTAGTGTATATTTTGGACCACTTTTCAGCAGTTTCTTTATCAGAAGTTTCCAGAAGGCCAGATCCGCCATTAGTGGCATTCAACTTAATAGAATAGCCGCTGCCGTTATATTCGATGTCGGCTCGCCGTAAATCATTATAATAGGATTTTATAACGTTGACAGAAGGTCCGGAATCCTTTTTAGGAGCCTCATTTAACATGAAACCGCAACCGTCCTTAGTACTGCAAGCCCCGACACCATTAGCTAATTCCGCGAAATGATAGAAATGATAGCCAGAGTCTTCAATGGCATTATACTTAGTACCGTTGTGATTACCGTCTACAAAACTCGTATGAGTTGTATAAGCAATTGATCCGTCGTACGGCGTTCCAGATTTGATGCGAGCCATATCTTCCGGCGTCAACTTTTCCTTGTAGTAGCGGGCAACAGCAACAACGTCCTTTTTGTCAGGTCTTGCCATGACGTTCATTAGCTTGCCGATGCGGTTATGTTTGTAGGTGACTAATTCTGTGGGGCGTGTATGTCCTTTTAGAATAGGCTGACCTTCAAGCCAATGCGCATCCTTGCTGAAGTATTCGTATTTTTTGAGGGTAGGGATTCCATCGGTTCCAGTGAACACACCTTCACGCATTGGTACAACCGGTACATCGATAACGGAATCGTCTTCATAAATGACCTTAGAACCTGCTAAAGAACTATTAAATTTCAAATTTGAATCTTCAATAAATTCTAAATGTCCTGGTTCATTGATATTTTCTAACGTATGATAATTATCTTTTTCAGCAGACATGTGCCGTTCAGTAAAGTCCATTTGATCATCGTTAAGTGAAAAGCCTTCCCGATTCTTTAAGAATATTATTTTCTTTTGAATGTTACGGTTAGCTATGCCAGTTTGTTTACCAGATGCTAATTCCCAACTATGGTCCATGGCTATCGGACAGTAATGGGGTCCGTCTTCCTTAATCGCGCCAACAGGATACCTATAATTTTCTGGAAGTTGTCCATCCCCTGCATCAATGTCTAGGAACCATTTCATTAAAGGACGTTTAGAAACCTCTCCGGATTCACCTTTTGACCATTCCATGAAATCTTGCTTAGAAGTTTCTGGTTCCCAGTCATACTTTTTAGAACTATCGTCAGGCACTTCAGAAACTTCTTCAGAAACTTTTTCGATAACTTCTTCGTCAGGACTTTCTAAAATTTCCTCTTCAGAAGGTTCCAAAACTTCCAACGTTTCTGGTGCAATTTCTGTCATCATACTAGAAGCTATTTCCTCGACTTCATCTTGACGCACGTTATCAGAAATCCTTTCTGGGAACCTATCCGTGGACTGTGTTTCCTGGAATGTTTCGCCCTTTCTGCTTACTATCGCGTTTTCTTTGATTGCAGGATCAATTAAATTATTAATTTCTATTTCATCAATAGAAGGTTTTCTTATAGAAATTTCTTCGTTGTTTTCTGCAATCCATCGATCTTCTATCATGTTACTTACCGCCATGTGATACGAGAATACCTTTTATTTTGAACTTTCCATTTGTTCCAAGATCTTCTACGCCAGTTATAAGGATATTTGCTCCTCTATCGACTAATATTTCTGCTTCATCTAATTCCGATCCTACATTACTAGTGGCAATAGCTCTAGATCCTTTTGGAATAGTTATCTCGTATATTAATCCATTAGCAGATGGTCCAGCAAAGAAATTTTTGGATGCAAATGCATCTGCAATTCGTTCGCTCATAGTACAACTAGTATATGCTTTTTGCTCTTTGACATGTCCTATTAAATTATTAAAATCTCCATTTCCAGCATCTAACATACGTTTTTTATCACCATCTGTTCCTCCTCTCCAAACCACCATATCAACCGGTGTTGGAGGAGCATTATCAAACATTGAATCTAAATCAGATATTAATTTTTTTGATTTCTCTGAGTTTTTAGGTTCTTTACCAGATAATAAGAGATTAACATTTTTATATAAACTATCAGACGGTGAAAAAGGATTTTCGTGAACGTAATGCCGAATAGCTTCCTTATAATCGTCTTTATCCTCTAAAAATTTATGATATTGATCTATTACCGGCTTATAGCCGTCCTTATCATGAGCAACTGTTAAAATACGTCTTCTATCTAATGGTCCTATTTCCGGATTTTTTCCGGGATCACTCATTCCGTATTCTATTATCTCGACTTTATCAAGGTATTCACGACTTATTTTTTCGTAATTGACATTACTAACTTTAAATTTTAATTCTTTTGATAGTTCTTTGTTAATAACATCTGCTGATTCTATAAGGTGCATTGCTTCTTTGAATTCTTTCCTAGAAACAATGCCCATCTTTGAATGAACATCAAACATCTGTTTATATTTATCATATTTATTAAAAAGATCATTTAATTTATTTGATTGTTCTTTGTTAAATTTAGCAGAACTTGCTTTAGGCGTGAGTAATTTTTTATGTTCAGCATTTGAAAATTCTTCACTAGATAATTTAGATGAAGATTTTAATTTTTTAGGGGTTTTATTTTCATTAGTAATTTTACTGCCGCCACATGATCCAGGACCTTCACCTTGTTTTTCGGACTCTTTGCAATTAGAATTTTCTTTGATATCATTAGATTCCTTATTGTCCTTTTCAGCAAATTCTAATTCAATGGGTTTCAAATCATGCTCCTTGAGGTATTTTTTGACGTCCTTCGAAGTGAACTTTTCCTTATCGAAGTGGTAAGATTGAGGTTCAGATTTCTCTTCATCTCCGTCCTTGAAGTATCCTAAAAGGAGTTGAACGCCACCTCCCAGGTCCTTGGTTACTATTTTGTCATATTTGGCGGGATCTGATATCCTAGCCGCATGAACATCTTTAAACGGTATAAAATCACCTTATATTATAATATAATCAAATAATAACTAAATAGGAGGATTTTACGAATAATGTATCAAAAATATTATAATCAAATAAATGGTTATGAAATGATTTTTACGACTTTCAAACCAAAAACTACTTATAGTAACTCAATAAACTCGATATTGTGATCTGAAGTGTCTGAAACCGTATTAGTCGAACGTTCCAAGAAGTCTGAGCCTGTAATCGAAAGCAAGTCTTTCCAGTCCTGGTTGTTGGGTCGTGTGGAATAAAAATTATGTTTTTATTATTTTCTAATAATGTGTTCCTGATATTCTTGCCAACTTAGATTGTCTTTAATGGTTGGCTTGTACTTTAGTACAATCTGACCTTCCGGGATGTCCACTAATATTATTTCGCTGTTTTTATTATCTTGACTTCTATTCATTATAATCAAATAATATCTAATATTATAATTTTTACGAAATGACGTACCAAAAACTATTTATTCTCATAGGTACTAGTAGTTAGTGGAGGACTTATGACGAACATAGATCAATACAATCCGTATCCAAGCTTCCAACCAGGACAAGCCGAAGCCATTCACCAAATATTGGAAGCTTTTGAGAACGGCGAAAAAGTAGTCGAGCTTAATGCCCCAACTGCTGCTGGCAAGAGCTTAGACTTATATGTGGTAGGTCGAATACTTTCTGAGATGGTTCAAGGCCGTGTAATCTATACTACACCCTTAGTAGCCCTTGTTAACCAACTTGAGGACACCAAAGCCTTCAGTGCAATGCCAGTCCTTAAGGGCAAAGCTAACTACAAGTGTCCAGTACTCCAAGAAGCATTAGGTGACTCCAAAGCTTGTGCCGATGATTGCCCATACGACACTTGGGACGATGCACGAGAAGCCAACCAAGTTTGCGCATCCTGCCAATATCAGATGGCTCGAACAAAGTTTATGGCATCGAACTTTGGCGCAACTACTTTAGCCCGTTATCAGATGCCTGGACCGATTAGGCAAGAAACCACAATACTACTAATCGATGAATCCGCTGGCCTTGAAAAGACCCTAATAGACCGCGCAACTTTGCTCATGCCAGAAGAAGTTGACTTAAGGAACTTGATACCGAGCTTGACCGCATACTACCATAAGCTTACTAAGATCGTTGATGAGTTGTCCAAACAGATCCAGTTGACCAAGGACCTAAAAACCAAGGTTAAACTCAACCAGGAACGAAGCAAAGCTGATCGCGAAGCCCATAAATGCACGAAAGTCTTAGCTCA
>Ga0116170_10002918_pt1 | contig 16201 bp, 15 predicted proteins | sample AD_JPNHW1_MetaG_FD_89797 | JGI IMG/M metagenome (GOLD analysis project Ga0116170, IMG submission 89797) | Active sludge microbial communities of municipal wastewater-treating anaerobic digesters from Japan - AD_JPNHW1_MetaG | ecosystem: Engineered > Bioreactor > Anaerobic > Digestate | place...
AGACCGGTTTCGAAAACCAAAAGCGAAACGGTTTTGCAATTCAAAATAGAAGTTCCGAGAATTACTTCCGGATACAAAATTTGCGTTATAGGCAACCAGCCTCAATTGGGTAAATGGGACCGTGAAAAAGCGCTTTTACTGAATTGCGGCAACGATTTTCCGGTCTGGTCGGGGCAACTCGACACTTCCAGGCTCAAACTTCCACTTGAGTATAAATACGGGATCTGGGATTTGGCAAAAGAAGAAGTTGTTACTATTGAAGAAGGCGACAACCGTATTCTGGAATCAATTCCTTCAACCGAAAAATCATTTCTTTTCGTGAAATCAGATTCATCATTTCGCTTTCCACTCGGGTTGTGGAAAGGCGCTGGCGTGAGTGTTCCTGTTTTTTCGCTGCGAAGTGAGAATAGCTTTGGGGTAGGCGAATTCAATGATTTATTCGATTTTATCGACTGGGCAAAACAAGCAGGGATGAAAATGATCCAGATTCTTCCGGTGAATGAAACGATTGCTTCGCATAATTGGCTCGACTCTTACCCCTACAAGTCAATTTCAGTTATGGCATTGCATCCGCTCTACCTCAATATTGAAAACATCGGTCCGCTGGAAGATGCCAGGCAAATGGCTGAGTTTACCAAACTTCAGAAAAAGCTAAACCAGGAAATACAAGTTAATTATCCTGAAGTACTCGAACACAAATCGCGCTACTACAAACTGATTTTCGATCAGGATGGAGAGAAACTGTTCAAAACAAAAGAATTCAAACTTTTTTTTGAATCAAATAAAGAATGGCTGGTTCCTTATGCAGCATTTGTTTACCTGCGCGATAAACTGAAATCACCTGATTTCCGAACCTGGGGTGAATACGCGGTATTTAATGCCGATAAAATCGAAAAACTATGTTCGCCAACTTCGCCCGCCTGGATTGACATTTCCGTACATTACTTTATTCAATACCATCTCGACAAACAGCTAAAAGAAGTGGCCAGTTATGCCAGAAAGAATGGAATTATCCTGAAAGGAGACATCCCGATTGGAATTAGCCCTAATAGCGTGGAAGCATGGACCGAACCACATTTATTTAATCTGGCCGGGCAAGCAGGCGCCCCACCCGATGACTTTGCTGTAAAAGGTCAGAACTGGGGTTTTCCAACTTACAACTGGGACGAAATGGCCAAAGATGAATACCAATGGTGGATCAAGCGCATGAAAAAGATGGCAGATTATTTCGACACATACCGAATCGATCATATCCTTGGATTTTTCCGAATTTGGGAAGTTCCATCGGATGCTGTTGAAGCCCTGCTGGGACATTTCAATCCTGCATTGCCACTATCGGCAAAAGAAATTGGACAATACGGCTTGTATTTCAACCACGAACGTTTTGCCAAACCATATATTCGTCATCATCTGCTTGAACCGCTCTTTGGAGATTCAACCCAGGAAGTTATTCTGAAATTTTTAGACGATTTGGGGCATTGGCATTTCAAACTAAAAAATGAATTTGATACTCAGAAAAAAATCAACCAATATTTTCTTAAAAGCATAGAGGAAGAAGAGTTGGACGAACAGAGCCGTAAAATTCGCGACGGCTTATTTGAACTGGCTGCGAATGTCTTATTTGTCTCAACCGGTGACGACCAGTGGCACCCACGTATTTCGATGCAAAAAACCAGCTCGTATGCCGAACTCGATGATTGGACTAAAGAACAACTGAACTCTCTTTACAACAACTATTTCTATAACCGACACGAAAATTTCTGGTACCAAAAGGGAATGGAAAAGCTTCCGGGTATTGTATCGGTTGGTAATATGCTGGTTTGTGGCGAAGATCTCGGAATGATTCCTGATTCTGTACCTAAAGCCATGAAAGAACTGGGCATATTGAGTCTCGAAATTCAAAGGATGCCCAAAAACTCCAAGATAAAATTTGCTCACCCGGCAGATGCGCCGTATCTGTCAGTTTGCACAACCTCAACGCACGATATGTCAACCATTCGTGGCTGGTGGGAAGAAGACCGGGAGAAAACACAATTGTTTTACAACGAGGAATTGGGAAATTATGGGCAGGCGCCATTTTATGCCGAGCCATGGGTTTGTCAGCAAATTATTACCCAGCACCTTTATTCTCCGGCCATGTGGGTAACTATCCCTATCCAGGATCTGATTGCCATCGACAGTAATTTCAGGTGGGAAAAAACCCAGGCCGAACAAATCAACTATCCGGCCGACGTGCGTCACAAATGGCGTTTCCGGATGAAACAAAGCATTGAAGAATTGCAAAAAGCGGAGAAATTCAATACGCTTCTGAAAGATTTAATTCAGGCTTCGGGACGAAATTCGGATTATTGAAAGCTGAAAATAAAAAAGGAGAACAAATTGTTCTCCTTTTCGTGGGCGGTGAGGGATTCGAACCCCCGACCCTCTGGGTGTAAACCAGATGCTCTGAACCAGCTGAGCTAACCGCCCTTTTTGCTTATTTGAACGCGCTTTGTTTTTCAAAAGCGATGCAAAGATATACCCATTTTTTAAACTTGCAAGCGTTTCGATTAAAAAAATGCTACAAAATTTCAGCGACCACAAAAGTACTTCCTCCAACGAAAACAAGATCGTCTTTTCCAGCACTGGCAAGGGCTGCAGAAAGTGCCTGACGAACAGTTGAGTAACAATTTCCATACAATCCAAAAGGTTCAGCCTTTGCTTTTAGCTCTTCAGGTTCGGTTGCCCGGGGTAAAGACGCTTTTGTGAAATAATATTTTGCATTGGCAGGCAACAACGACAAAACTTTGGTTTGATCTTTATCGTTTACCATGCCAATAATCATGTGCAACTGCTTCCAGGCAGTCTGATTTATTTGTTCAACGACCAGACGGATTCCCGCCGGATTATGGCCTGTGTCGCAAACTGTGAGCGGATTATTGCCAATTATCTGCCAGCGCCCAAGCAATCCAGTGTTCCCAATTGTATTTAATAAACCTTTCCGGATAAATTCCTCGGTCAGATTCCATCCCTTTTCATTCAAAACATCGATCGTTTTTAAAACTGTCGGAACGTTGTACCGTTGATATATACCAAGCAAATCCAATTTCAAGCCGGAATAAAATAGCAGGCCATTTTTCTGAATATTCAGGCTTTGTTTCCCATCAATAGTTCTCATCGAATAGTCGGTATGATATTCCTGATCGGCAAACCAAAGCCGCGTTTGCACCTTTTCAGCAAAAGATTTGAATACTGGCGCAGTTTCCGGAGTAGTTTCGCCAATAACAACCGGGACCTCTTTTTTTATAATTCCAGCCTTTTCTGCAGCAATAAGAGGCAACGTGTCGCCCAGCAACGCCATATGATCAAAACTAATGTTGGTAATTACTGAAACCTCCGGAGTTATAATATTTGTCGAATCAAGTCGACCACCAAGTCCAACTTCAACCACGGCCACATCTACTTTTTCACTTCTGAAATAATCGAAAGCCATTGAAACAGTGAGTTCAAAAAACGACGGTTCCACTTGTTCCAACTTATTTTTTTCAAGGTATTTTTCGACAAACCCAACAACAGCATCTTCAGAAATCATCTTCCCGTCAATTCTTATCCGTTCTCTGAAATCTTTCAAATGCGGTGATGTGTAGAGGCCCGTTTTGTAACCAGCTTCCTGCAAAACAGAGGCAAGCATATGCGAAACCGATCCTTTCCCGTTGGTTCCGGCAACATGAATTGTTCTAAACGACTGGTGCGGATGATCAAACATTTTGTCGAGCCGAAACGTATTGTCGAGGCTATCTTTGTACGCAGCTGGCCCAGTGCGCTGAAACATAGGCAACTGGCTATATAGAAAATCTAAAACTTCGGAATATAACATCATGGCCGAATAAACTTATGAACACTGTTTCGTGTAAAAATTGTGCCTGCAAAATTGACAATTAAAAACCTGAATCGGGCGCTTTCGACTGTTATTTTTCTAAATTTAGGCAAACCTTAAAGACGAACGCAGATGGCTAAGAAAAAACTGACTAAGATCTTCGTACTTGACACCAATGTTATTTTGCACGACCATACGAGCATATATCAATTTCAGGATAATGATATTGTAATTCCGATTACTGTTCTTGAAGAACTCGATAAGTTCAAGAGAGGAAACGATCCGATCAACTTTCAGGCACGCGAATTTGTGCGCGAACTTGACGAAATTGTTGGAGATCAACTATTCAATGGCGGCATAAAACTTGGAGCAGACAAAGGCAAACTTATTATTGAACCCGGGAAGCCTATTCCAGAAGAAATGAAGCATTCTTTCAAAGAAGATATTCCCGACCACCGCATATTGGCGATTGCCATGTACATCGGGCAAAAGTATCCCGACCGTCCAACCATTCTTGTTTCGAAAGACATCAATCTGAGGATGAAAGCCAAATCGCTCAAGATTCAGGCTGAAGATTACTACAACGATAAGGTCAAAGACATTCAGCATATCAACAAAAGTGTAACCGAACTCACAAATTTCGACGACGGGCTTATCGAGAAACTATACAACGAAGGCACACTTCCTGTTGAATCAATGAACCTGGAGCAATCGCCAGAGATAAACGAATACTTTATCATCAAATCGCCCAAGGCAAGCGTATTGGGACGGTACGACGGTGGCCTGAAAAAAATGGCGCGGGTGGAAAAGAAAACTGCTTATGGCATAAAACCGCGAAATGCAGAGCAAACATTCAGCCTCGATGCACTTTTCAATCCCGAAATTAAATTGGTTGCACTTACCGGGAAAGCCGGAACAGGTAAAACTTTGCTCGCCCTTGCCGCTGCTTTGGAGCAACACAAAAATTTCGGACAGATTTTGCTGGCGCGCCCGATTGTAGCTTTAAGCAACCGTGATTTAGGTTATCTGCCGGGCGATGCGCAGGAAAAAATCAATCCTTACATGCAACCGTTGTTTGATAATCTGGCCGTGATCAAGCACAATTATAATCCCAGAAGCATGGAATACCAGAAAATTGAGGAACTGTTGAAAGACGAACGACTGATAATTACCCCACTGGCATATATTCGCGGACGAAGCTTGTCTAATTCGTATTTCATTATCGACGAAGCTCAAAACCTCACTCCGCTCGAAATAAAAACCATCATTACCCGCGCGGGAGAAGGCACAAAACTGGTTTTCACCGGCGACCTTCAGCAAATCGACTCGCCCTATCTGGACATGAAATCAAACGGATTGGCTTATATGACCGAAAAAATGAAAGACCATGAGATTTTCGCCCATGTCAACCTGATTAAAGGCGAACGTAGCTACCTGGCAGAACTGGCCAGCGATTTGCTTTAGTTTTGACACTAAGACACAAAGACACAAAGAAATATGAATTTTTTTCCTTTATCTGAAAAAGAGGAATCAATAGGTAAAGCAATTGTCAATGCTTCATATAAAGTTCATCATTTCCTCGGACCTGGACTATTGGAAAAAATATATGAAGCATGTTTGACGCATGAACTTCAAAAAATTGGATTGAAAGTAAAACGCCAGGTCGATATCCCAATAAAATATGATGGCATTGTCTTTCAGGAAGGATTAAGGCTGGATTTACTTGTGGAAGAATTGGTTATCATTGAATTGAAAGCAATTGACGTCATGAATCCAGTGTATGAAGCACAGATATTAAGCTATCTTAAAATGACAAAATTAAAATTGGGTTATCTCATAAATTTCAACGTGCCAATTATCAAAGAAGGGATTCAACGGTTTCGCATGTAATTTAGTTTAAAATTAATCTTTGTGCCTTTGAGCCTTTGTGGCCTACACCACACATTTTTCTTATTTTTGCGGCCTGATTATCAGACGATGGGAAAGACTTTAATGGAATATTCAGGCAAAAAAGCTTCGTTCTACACGCTCGGCTGCAAACTTAATTTCTCGGAAACATCGAGTATTGCCCGCCGCTTTGAGGAATTGGGATTTGAACGAGTTGAATTCACCGAAAATGCTGACACCGTGGTGATCAACTCCTGTTCAGTCACTGCCGAAGGAGACAAAAAAACACGAAATATTATCCGGCAGGCCGTTCGGAAGAATCCGGGAGCACTGATAATTGTGACCGGATGCTATGCTCAACTGCAGCCCGAGATAATTCAGAAAATTGATGGTGTTGATTTGATCATAGGTTCTTCGGAAAAACAAAACATTACCGACTACCTCGGCAACCTCAGCAAAAAGGAACAGACAGAAATACATATTCACAAGCCAAAAGAAATCCGCAATTATTTCCATGCCTATTCTTATGGCGACCGCACGCGCAGCTTCCTGAAAGTTCAGGATGGATGCGACTATTATTGTACCTATTGCACTATTCCATTTGCCCGTGGCCGAAGCCGCAACGACAGCATTGCCAACACGGTTGCTGAAGCACGCGAAATTGTTGCCAAAGGAACCCGCGAAATAATTCTAACCGGCGTAAACATAGGTGATTTTGGCAAATCGACGGGCGAAGAATTTATCGATCTTTTGCGCGAACTCGACAAAATTGAAGAGCTCCATCGCATCCGCATTTCATCAGTAGAGCCCAACCTGCTGACCGATGAGATCATTGAATTTGCAGCGCAATCAGAACGAATCATGCCCCACTTTCATCTGCCACTTCAATCAGGTTCAAATGAAGTGCTGGCTTTGATGAAACGCAAATACAAACGCGAGGTGTTCGAAAGCCGGGTAGCAAAAATCAAGAAAGAACTTCCACATGCGTTCATCGGTGTAGATGTTATCGCCGGAACAAATGGAGAAACCGACGATTTCTTCCGCGATTCGTACCGTTTTATTGCAGATCTGGAAGTTTCGCAGCTGCATGCATTCCCTTATTCCGAGCGCCCCGGAACCAAAGCGCTTGAAATTGTGCCCGTTGTTCCGGTTGATGAACGAAAACACAGAACTCAGCGGCTTATTACACTTTCTGACAGAAAAACTGAGTACTTTTACAAGCAACATATTGGAACTGTACGCGAAGTTCTTTTCGAAGAACAAAAAGATAAAAAGTCCATCTTAGGATTTACCGACAATTACATTCGTGTAGAAACTAATTTTCAGGAGGGAATGGAAAACCAAATTATAAAAGTAAAGCTTGAAAATATTCTGCCTGACGGACACGTTCTGGGAAGTGTGATAGAAGCTCCCTTCGACAAGCTCAGGGAGCGGAACGCCGAATAATTGTTTCTGATAAAATACATTCAGCTTATAATTCATCATTCATAACTTACAAATAGCATCATGAATCTCGAAATACTTTGCAAACAGGTACAGGAGTTGGCCCGCGAAGTTGGTCAATTCATTAATGGCGAAAGACAAAAATTTACTTCGGAAGATATAGTACATAAAGGCAAAGCCGACATGGTAACTTATGTTGATAAAACATCAGAAGCCCGAATCGTGGCCAAACTGCGAGAAATACTTCCCGGATCCGGATTCATCGCAGAGGAAGGAACAGCCAAAGATAATGGTGAAAAATATCGTTGGGTAATCGATCCACTTGATGGTACCACCAATTACATCCACGGAATTTCACCTTTCTGCGTTAGCATTGCACTAATGGAAGATCAGGAAATCATACTCGGAGTGGTTTATGAAATCAGTCTCGACGAAATGTTTTACGCCTGGAAGGGAAGCAAAGCCTATCTGAATGGACGCGAGATCCAGGTTTCGAAAGCGCCAACCACAGCTGATTCGTTGATCGCTACCGGATTCCCGTATTACGACTTTTCGAAGCTGGACAAATACATGGAAGCCATGAATTATTTCATGCGCAATTCGCACGGCATACGCCGGTTGGGCTCAGCTGCAGCCGACATGGCTTATGTGGCAGCCGGTCGGTTCGAAGGATTTTACGAACACGCACTTCACTCCTGGGACGTTGCCGCGGGAATCATCATTTTAAAACAGGCAGGCGGAAAGGTTTGCGATTTCAATGGCGGAGAAAACTATTTGTTTGGTGGAGAAATGATCGCTTGCAATGCTAATTATTTTGACGAATTTTATAGTATTGTTCATAAGTATCTGGCGTAATTCAGAATTTATATGTCACCACGGGTAGCCATTATCATTCTCAACTGGAACGGGGCGAAGCTGTTACAGCAGTTTCTGCCTTCAGTAATCGCATTCAGTTTGGGCGAGAATATTCGCATCATAGTGGCCGACAATGGTTCAACCGATAACTCACTTCAATTACTTCAGAATGAATTTCCTCAGGTTGAAATTCTCGACCTGAAACAAAACTATGGCTTTGCCCGAGGATATAATGAGGCACTTAGGCTGATTGATTCTGATTATTACGTTGTTCTGAACTCTGACGTGGAAGTAACTGAAAACTGGCTTGATGAACCGATTCGCCTGATGGAAAGTGATTCTTCAATTGCCGCTGTTCAGCCTAAAATACTTAGTTTCCTCCAGAAAACGCATTTTGAGTATGCCGGTGCAGCGGGCGGATTCATCGATCGGTTTGGCTACCCGTTTTGTCGTGGGCGCATTTTCAATGAAATTGAGAAAGATTGCGGGCAATACGATAGCCAATCAGACATATTTTGGGCGACCGGTGCCTGTATGTTTATTCGGAGTAAATTATTTCATGAAGTTGGTGGCTTCGATGCTGATTTTTGGGCGCACATGGAAGAAATCGATTTGTGCTGGCGGCTGAAAAACCAAGGGCACCGCATCGTGTACACCCCCGGGAGCAAGGTTTATCATTTAGGAGGCGGTAGTTTGCCCTATGAAAGCCCCCGAAAACTTTATTTGAATTTCAGGAATAATCTTTGGCTATTATATAAAAATCTGCCATCGGGTCAGCTTTTTTATATCATTTTACTGAGGATGATACTCGATGGAGTTGCGGCAATGAAACTGCTTGCCGAATTCAACCTGAACGGAATCAAAAGTGTTTTAAAGTCGCATTACCACTTTTATTTATCGCTTCCAGTTCTACGTCGGAAGCGGCAACTGGCAAGAAAAGCCGGACATTTAAAACCACCAGCTAAACGATTGCCCCAAAGCATTGTCTTTCAGTTTTATGTCCGAAAACAGAAACGGTTTAATGATATTTTGTTATAGATACCTAAAAAACTTATGGAGACAATTCTTCTGTTCGGGATACTTGAGGCATTACTAATAGCTGGTTTAATTCTTTCGAAGAAAAAGAAAACGGCACCTGATTTTATACTGTTCGCTTTCTTTATTTTTAATGTAGTAGTTACATTGCTCAGCTTCCTTGAGATTTATAATCGTTCGCATAATTATCCATACCCGGCTTTTTTATTACTATCCAGTCCAATTATTCTATTACATCCACCTATTTTATGGCTGTATGTTAAATCACTTACCGACCAACACTTTTCATTCAAACCTGTTTACCTGCTACATCTGCTCCCGTTTTTATTGATGCTTGCAGAGTTTTCGTTCAATTTCTATTTTCTGTCTACATCACAGAAAGTCGAGATTATTCAAACCGAATCATTTAAAGAGAAATGGGACTATCCATTCTTTATTTTATTGATGGCAGTTCAATCGGCTGTATATTTTGGTTGGGCGGTGAAGCTAATCAAACAATATAATCGGCAAATCGAAATGTATTTCTCTGAAACCCACCGTATCGATTTATCATGGCTTCGTATTCTAATGAGCTCTTCCGCAGCAATCTACACCCTAATTTATTTAACGTTTCTGGCAGATCTTATTACTCCAATTCTTACTTTCGAATCGATGCACTCTGGGACTTTCGCCTTGACTTCGATTTACATAATCGTGCTTGGCTTTTTTGGACATCGCCAAAGAGGACTGTTTGCCAGCGAGTTGATTTCGTTTAATCTTGAAAATGCTAAAGAGATTAAATTTAATGAACATCTGGCCGATAGCTCAGAGTCTGTTTTTATTCAACAACTGCTGACGCACATGAAAACCAGAAAGTCTTATCTCAATGCGGAAATAACAATTGCCATCCTATCGGCAGAAATGGACGTGACTCCCGAATATTTATCAGGCATCCTGAATGGAAGGCTAAATAAAAATTTCTTCGATTTCATAAATCATTTCCGCATTGAAGAGTTTAAAACACAGTGTGCGGATCCTCGAAACAAACAGTTAACGCTGATTGGGATAGCATACAATTGCGGATTTAATTCGAAACCAACCTTTAATCGTGTTTTTAAAAAGACTACTCAAATGACTCCTGGAGAGTATTTTAGCCAAGTATCAAAAAAGTGAGACCTATTATTTTCTCGTTCCCTGAAAGTTGAGACTTTCCTTCAGGCAAGTGAGACCTTCGTTTTGTGCATTGTTGCTTGCTTTGCTGAAAATTCACAAGCAAACACGAAACAATGATGAAAACAATTTTCACTTCCAACCGGATTTACTTTTTATCAGGAATCCTTTTTGTTGTTATAGCTGGATGTTCCAGTAGCCGGTTAGTTTTTTCAGAAAAGAAATATCAAAAAGTTAGATTTCTTCTTGAAGCTGGGGTCAACAAAGGAGGTATTGTTGAGAACACCGACTTGTCAAAAGTTGAAGAAGTTGGAGTTGATGCATTTAGCGGAGCAACTCGTATTGGCGGACATTTAGGCGGACGGATTATTCTCCCGGTTCGCCACAATGCCATTGAAACCGGGTTGAGCTACATGTACAGTCCGCAAACATTCACTTATAACGACGCAAAGCATTCTTACTCCGGGAGGCGGAAATTAACAACCACCCAGTTAATTGTTCCGTTATCTTACAACATTGATCTAGTTAAAAAGAATCATCCTAGATTATATTATCTCAAAGTGGGAGGAGCCATCGAATACAATATGGTTGGAGTATATGAGAAAGGATCGAACCTGACTGATTATTCTATTAATAATATTTCCGGAGGGATTACCGCAGGTATTTCAGCGCTACCAATAAGCTTTAATAACGGGACGCGACTTGGGCTTGCGTTTGATGTATATAAAGGCTCACAAATTTACGACGACTTCTACAATCGTAGCAATTTCGAAATACCATCTTCGAGTTACATGAAACTTAGTCTTATTTATCGTTTAAAGTAAAAACATATAAAATTTAAAATTCATTACACATGAGAACAATTAAAACACTAGTTAAAAACAACTTTCTAATGCTGAGTATAATATTCCTCACGACCAGTGTATTAGGAGCGCAGGAACAAAAGCCTAGCGAAACATTTTTGCGCAATGGTATTCAAACACACATTCTTGAATCGTCGATTGGACATATTTATAGCGCCCAGTATTTTTATGGATTAAATCCCAAAAACTATCTTGTTCTTGGCCTAGGCTATCAAAATATAGGATATGATTTTGGAAACACCCATGCGCCATGTCTGAATCTAGGCTATCGGCGATATTTGTGGAAGGACCTGTATGCCGAATACACACTTTGGCCCGCTTATAACTGGTTTTACGAAAAAAATGAAAAGAAATATTACAATGGGTTGGAGTTGTGGGGCGAAGGCCGGATTGGTTATGACATCAACTTCACGATTGGCAAAACAAGGTTTTTCATCACACCACAGTTTTGCATTGGAAAAGGAATTTTCAGAGGGAATAAGCCTGATAGTTTTAAAGAGTATTACAGAACACAGGAGAAAATATTTATGAAACCCAATATTGCCGTGGGATTAAAATTTTAACCGTCTACAACCAAATTATGAGAACAGCAATTATTTACACAACGAAATATGGGTCGGTAAAAAAAGTGGCCAAAAAACTTGCCGAATTGATTGACCCGAAACATACAGATCTTATTTTCTTGGACAGGAATATACTGATTAATTTGCAAAATTACGATTGTATTATTTTAGGGGGATCGATTCATGCCGGGAGAATTCAGAAGGAGATGAAGACGTTCTGTCAATCAAACATGGTGATTTTACTTGAAAAAAAATAGAACTTTTTATTTGTTGCATGTTTGAGTCAAAGGCAGAAGAACAACTTAGGAAATCCTTTCCGGAAGTTCTAAACAGACATGCAGTGGTCCGAAATTGTATGGGTGGGGAATTCAACTTTGAACAAATGAATTTCGTCGAAAAAATGCTTGTTCGTAAAATAGCCGGAATCAACGAAAGCATTTCTCAAATTGAAGATCAATCGATAAAGGCGTTTGCAGCCCAAATGATAGCCTGACAGATCCTTCATGTTTCGGGTCAAGGCATATCCTGATACCCGAAACATTTGTATTGAATAGAGACCACTGACCATCCACAGACTGCGACCACCTTTTTTCTATTCCTTCAGATAATCGATTTTCACTAAATCGTTCCAAATTGGGTCTTTCGGCGGCTTGGCAACAATCTTTACTGGCAATTTTGTCACCGGATGAATAAACTCGATTTTGCGGGCGTGCAGGTGAATTCCGCCGTCCTCATTGCTTCGGGCGGCTCCATATTTTAAGTCGCCTTTTATATGAAGTCCAATGCGGTGCAACTGAGCCCGAATCTGGTGGTGCCGACCGGTTTTTAAATCTATTTCGAGCAGGTGGTAATTGTTGAGCGAGGCCACATGCCTATAATGCAGAATTGCTTCCTTGGATCCTCTCCGCTCCTTGTTATGGGCGTGCGATTTATTTTTCTCTTCATCTTTTATCAACCAATGATGAAGCGTTCCTTCCTCCAGCTCCGGAAGCGCGTCAACAACTGCCCAATAAGTTTTTTTTATGGTTTCTTTGTCCTGAAACATTTCATTGAGCCGTGTAAGCGCCTTGCTTGTACGTGCGAAAAGAACTACTCCGCTGGTTGGGCGGTCGAGCCGATGCGGAGAACCGAGCCAGGCTTCACCTGGCTTTTTGTATTTCACTCGCACATACTCTTTCACCTTATCAATCAGCGTTACATCGCCACTCTTATCACTTTGCACAATTTCGCCACAAGCTTTATTCACGGCAATGATGTGATTGTCTTCGTATATAATCTCCATACAATTTATGTGTTATAAATATCCAATAATCAATATCGAATATTCAATATCCAATTTAAAACTCAACCTGAAACTCTGAACTTGAAACTTTCAATATTGTTCCTTTTCGTTCGGGAAGTCGCAAGACTTTACATCTTGAACGTAATTATTGACGGCTCCTTTAATTTCTTCAGCAAGATTCAAATATCGTCTGAGGAAACGTGGAGAGAACGACTGCGAAATACCGAGCATATCGTGAATAACCAGCACCTGTCCATCAACACCTCCACCCGCTCCAATGCCAATTACAGGAATTTTCAATTGTTTGGCTACACGCTCGCCCAATTCTGCCGGAATTTTCTCTAAAACGATGGCAAAGCAACCCGTTTCTTCCAGAAGAATAGCATCTTCAATCAATTTCTGCGCTTCAGCCTCTTCTTTCGCGCGAACCGTGTAAGTTCCGTATTTATTGATCGATTGTGGCATCAATCCAAGATGCCCCATCACCGGCAAACCTGCATCGATGATTTTCTTTATGTCGGCAATGATCTCTTTTCCGCCTTCTATTTTAAGCGCATCGGCGCCGGTTTCCTTCATGATCCGAATGGCAGCGTTCAAGGATTCCAGTGGATTTCCTGAACAGGTACCGAACGGCATATCCACCACCACCAGCGACCGGTTCACCGCTTTTACCACCGATTTCCCGTGATAAATCATTTGGTCAAGGGTAATAGGTAGCGTGGTTTCATTTCCGGCCATCACATTTGAAGCCGAGTCGCCAACCAGAATAATATCAATTCCGGCCTGATCAACCAGCTTGGCCATGCTGTAATCGTAAGATGTAAGCATCGCGATTTTTTCTCCTCTCAGCTTCATTTCTGAAAGCACATGAGTGGTAACCCTCTTTATTTCCTTATGAACCGACATAGCTTTTGCATTTAAATCAGGCTACAAAAGTAAGAATTTATGCAACTAATCTGTTGTAAAAAGTAAGCAGCCGGTTCGAAGAACCGGCTGCTTACTTTTTACACTCTAAAGAATATCTTCTTTTTATATAAGAAATATAGAACACCCCAATTTATACCAATCATCCCGGCAACAGCAATCAACTGTCCGGCCTCTTGTCCAAAAACATTAGCCCATCCCCAAAAAACCCGGTCAGGAATGTTTGTAAAGCGCTCAAAAAGGTAGATAAAGATTGAGTTCATTCCTATTACCTGGAAGAAGAACGACCATTTGTGCCATCCTTTCACATCGATAATCCAATAGAATAAAGCAATCAGTAAAAAGCCAATTCCGCTGGTAAGAATATTAAAACTGTCGGTCCAACAAGCTTTTATAATTGGATAAAAAGTACTAAGTACCAATGCAACAACCAGTGCAATTGCCCCAGCCGAAGCCAGATATTTCACTTTCTCCATCTCGCTGGTTTTTTTGTCGCGCAGCAAGTACCCTGCAAACGAACCCATCAACGTAACCGACACAGCCGAAACAATACACAGCAACCCTTCAGGATCGAATATTTTACCGTGTAACCTGCCTGGCACCAACATGCGATCAATATATCCGTTGATGCACCCTTCAGGAGTTAACACACCTGCACCAACCCCAGGAACCGGAATTAAAAGCTGAATGATACCAATGCCGAGCAAGATTCCACCCAGCCAGTAAAGCCGTTGCTTGATCGTTTTTGTATAAATAGTAATTAAAGCTGCAAACATGTAACCCAAGCCAATTTGCCCGAGCACACTCGGAAACCGCACATGTTCGATAAAACTACCGTCTTTGAATAGGTTTTCGAACAGCCCGTTATAAATCCACCCAATTAAAACAAGCGTTAGGCCTCGCTTTATAGCTTTTTTAGCCATTTCGGCTTGAGGAACACCCTTTTCTATTTTAGAAATAAGAGCAAACGGAATTGCAATTCCGCTTATAAACATGAATAGAGGAAAAATGAGATCTTCGAAATGAAACCCTTCCCACGGAACATGTTCCATCTGTTCGGCAATTGGCTTCATCCATTCAGCTCCGGTAAATTTTTCAAGAGCATATACCAGAGATCCACCTCCGGTAATCCAAAACATATCAAATCCGCGAAGGGCATCAAGCGAAATAAGGCGCTCTCGCGGAACTGCCTGCTGTTCTTGTTTGTGTTTCATTGGATAGACATTATTATTATTTGGGTTGAAGATAGCAAAGAAAATGCAGGCGATATTGTTTAATCTGGTTTTCTTTTGATTAAAAATTACCCTTAAACAGCCGTTTCCTGTCGTTTTGTCACCGATGCTGCCAGAGATAAGCCGTGCCAAAACGAATAAATGCCAAAATTGCCAAATTTTTTCTGATCGAATTTGTGGCATACCGATTGAATAGGAAAGTGCGTGTTAAAAAACAATGAATTAATTAGTTTAAAATATATCATAAAATGGGAAAAATTATTGGAATTGACTTAGGTACCACCAACTCGTGCGTATCGGTTATGGAAGGTAACGAACCAGTTGTTATTCCAAACAGCGAAGGTAAACGTACAACCCCTTCGATTGTTGGCTTTGTTGAAAATGGCGAACGTAAAGTTGGTGACCCTGCTAAACGTCAGGCTATTACCAACCCTACAAAAACCGTTTATTCAATTAAAAGGTTTATGGGCGAACACTACAGTCATCTTTCAAACGAAATCAAACGTGTTCCTTACTCAGTTGCTCAGGGAGATAACGATACACCACGTGTAGTTATTGAAGATCGCAAATACTCGCCCCAGGAAATTTCAGCAATGGTTCTTCAGAAAATGAAGAAAACTGCTGAAGACTATCTTGGTCAGGAAGTAACAGAAGCGGTAATCACAGTTCCGGCTTACTTCAACGACTCTCAGCGTCAGGCTACCAAAGAAGCTGGTGAAATTGCTGGTTTGAACGTTCGTCGTATCATCAACGAACCAACAGCTGCCGCTTTGGCTTACGGGTTGGACAAGATGCACAAGGAAATGAAGATCGCTGTATTCGACCTTGGTGGCGGTACTTTCGATATTTCAATCCTCGAATTGGGCGATGGGGTTTTCGAAGTAAAATCGACCGATGGTGATACTCACCTGGGTGGTGACGACTTCGACCAAGAAATCATTAACTGGCTGGCCGACGAATTCAAGAAAGACGAAGGAATTGATTTACGTCAGGATCCGATGGCTCTGCAACGCTTGAAAGAAGCTGCTGAAAAAGCAAAAATTGAATTATCGAGCTCGACTCAGACAGAGATCAACTTGCCATACATTATGCCGGTGAATGGCATTCCAAAA
>Ga0116170_10002919_pt1 | contig 16193 bp, 11 predicted proteins | sample AD_JPNHW1_MetaG_FD_89797 | JGI IMG/M metagenome (GOLD analysis project Ga0116170, IMG submission 89797) | Active sludge microbial communities of municipal wastewater-treating anaerobic digesters from Japan - AD_JPNHW1_MetaG | ecosystem: Engineered > Bioreactor > Anaerobic > Digestate | place...
GACATGGAACTGGTGGTGCGCCTCCACGCCACGATGCTCCGCAAGAAACGCAGGTACCGGATCGTGTACCTGCCGGATCCGATCTGCTGGACCGAGGCTCCCGAGTCGCTCGGGGTCCTGGCCAACCAGCGGGTCCGATGGCAGCGCGGCCTGGCGGAAAGCCTCTGGCGGCATCGACGGCTCCTGTTTTCCCGCGGGTCCGGAGCGGTGGGCTTCCTCTCCATGCCGTTTCTTGTCTTGTTCGAGCTCCTGGAGCCGCTGGTCGAGGTGGGAGGAATCGCCTTCTTCGTCTGGTCGGCGGCGTTCGGGGAGATTTCCTGGAGCACCACGGCGCTCTTCTTCGCCCTGGTGGTGGCGCTGGGATTCCTGCAGTCGATCAACGCGGTGTTCCTGGAGGAAGCCTCCTTCCGGCAGTTCAAGAGCCTCTCCCACATCGGCAAGCTCCTGGCCTCGGCCGTCCTGGAAAACATCGGCTACCGCCAGCTGAACACCTGGTGGCGCCTGAAGGGACTTCTGCTGTGGCTGGCCAAGACCAGGCAGAAGTGGGGAACGATGACCCGCAGCGCCCGCTGGAGCGCGGGCTGACTACTTCCGGTGCCCGGACCGGGAGGTCACGAGCAGATGGACCGCCGGGACCACGAACAGGGTCAGCACCAGCGAGGTGAGCATCCCTCCGATCACCGCCACGCCCAGGGGCTTGCGGCTTTCGGCGCCCGCCCCCAGGGCCAGGGCCACGGGAAGGATTCCCAGGATGGTGGCGATCGAGGTCATGAGGATGGGACGCAACCTGGCGGTCGCCGCGCCGACGACCGCTTCCAGGGGCGCCAGGCCCGCCTCCGCGCGCTGGTTGGCGAATTCCACGATCAGGATGCCGTTTTTCGTCACCAGACCCACCAGGAGCACCAGACCGATCTGGCTGAACAGGTTCATGGTCATTCCCGCCACCGCAAGGGCTCCCAAGGCTCCCACCAAGGCCAGCGGAACCGTCAGGAGGATCACGAAAGGAGATCGCAGGCTCTCGAACTGGGCGGCCAACAGGAGGAATACCGCCAGGATGGCCAGGGCGAACACGGCCCCCAGGCTGGACGACGATTCCTGGAAGTCGCGGGCAGAACCCGTCCACTGGGTCACGAAACGCTCGTCCAGGTTGGCCTTGGCGATTTTTTCCATGGCGGCCACGCCCTGGCCCAACGTGGCCCCCTTGGCCAGTCCCGCCGAGAGGGTGAAGCAGGCTTCGCGATCCAACCTCTGCCGCTGCGGTGGAACCATGGTTTCCCGCAGGCCGACCACGGCGGAGATGGGCACCAGCTCTCCCTTGCTGGAGCGTACCCTGACCTGGTCCAGGATCGCGGCGCTGGTGGCGCCGTCGATTTCCGCGAGGATGGAGTACTGCTTGCCCTGCCTGAGGAAGGTCCCCATCTTGGGCGAGCCGAACGCCAATTGCAGGGCGTTGCCCAAGGCATCCGGCGACACTCCCAGATCGGAGAGGCGATCGCGTCGGACCTCGATCTCGACGCGCGGCTTGGTGAAGCTGAGGTTGGTCTCCACCACCGAAAAGGCCGGATCGGAGCGGGCGGCGGCTTCCAGCTCCGGCAGCACCTCGCGCAGGTCTTCCAGGTCGGGCCCCTGGATCACGAGCTGGACGGGAAGCGCCTGGCGGCCACCCACGCGGATGGCCTGTTCCTGGACCACGGAGGCGCGGGCGCCCCCGAACTTGCCCAGCATGCGGTTGAGCCGGGAAGCGATCGAATCCTGGCTTTTCGATCGCTCGTCGGGCTCGAGCAGCACCACTCGGGTACTCCCGGAATTGGTGGCGCCGCCGGCGCCGCCCGCACCCGAGGTGACCAGGTAGGTCTTGACTTCGTCCACCGTGGCGAGGGAATCGGCCAGGCGCGCCATCCACGCGTCCATGTAGGAGAATGTCGCGCCTTCGTGCGCGGTCACGTTGATCTGCAGGGACGACCGGTCCTCGGATGGCGCGAGCTCGCGGGGCAGGTAGGAGTTCAACAGGAAGATCAGGCCGCCGCAGAGGGCCAGCACGCCCAGGGAGGCGGCGGGAACCCGAAGGCTCTTGCGCAGGATCCGTCCGTACGTTTCCGTGAGTTTGCGGAAGAACGGTTCCGTGGCCGCGTAGAACCGGCCGTGCCGTTGGTGGCTGCGCAGCACGCGGCTGGAGAGCATGGCGGAAAGCGTCAAGGCCACGAACCCCGAGATGAGCACGGAACCGCCCACCACCACGCCGAATTCCCGGAACAGGCGTCCCGTGAAGCCCTGCAGGAACAACAGGGGCACGAACACCGCGGCCAGGACCAGGGTGGTGGCCACCACCGCCGAGAAGATCTCGTCCAACCCCTTCATGGCGGCCTCGCGCGGCGACATTCCCTCCTCCACCCTGGACCAGATGATCTCCAGGACCACGATGGCGTCGTCGACCACGATCCCGATGGCCAGCACCACTCCCAGGAGCGTGAGGATGTTGATGGAGAACCCCAGCGCCCAAACCAGCGCGAACACCCCCACCAGGCTGACAGGAACCGTCAGGACGGGGACCAGGGTGGTCCGCCATTCGCGCAGGAACAGGAAGATCACCAGGACCACCAGGGCGAAGGCGATGGCGATGGTCTCGGAAACCTCCAGCAGGGCCTTGCGCACGAACCGGGTGTTGTCGAAGACCTCCTGGATGACCATCCCCTCGGGGAGTTCGGATTCCAGGCGCGGCAACCGCGCGCGGACCTGGTCCACGATGGCGACCTGGTTGGCTCCGGGTTGGGCCACGAACGCCAACGCCACGCCGGGCTCGGTCCCCAGCCGCATCAGGCTCTTCTCGTTTTCCGCACCCAATTCCACGCGCGCCACGTCTCCCAGCCGCACCACGCCGGTCCCGTCCCTGCGCAGCACCACCGCGGCGAACTCCTGGGGAGTGGCCAATCCGGTCTTGGCCTTGAGGGCCACGGCGACGTCCTTGCCTTCGATCTGGCCGGCGGGAAGCTCCACGTTCTCGCGGGCCAGGACCGTCTTCAGGTCCTGGACGGTCAATCCCGCCGCCGCGAGCTTGGCCGCGTCGATCCGTATGCGCATCGCGTATTTGCGCTCACCCCAGATCCGCACCTCGGCCAAGCCGGGCACCGTCTGCAGGCGGTCCTGCAGACCGCTGGCGATCTCGTTGAGCTCCAGCAGGCTCCGTCCCGGACCGCGCAGCGCCAGAAGGAGGATGGGCGAGGAGTTCGCGTCGGCCTTGGCCACGGTGGGAGGATCCACGTCCGAAGGAAGGTTCCGCTGGGCCCGGCTCACGCGGTCGCGCACGTCGTTGGCGGCGCGCTCCAGATCCACTCCCAGCAGGAACTCCACCGTGATCTGGGAGCGCTCGTCGCGGCTCTGCGAACTCATGTTGCGGATTCCGTCAATCCCGTTGAGGGATTGCTCCAGAGGCTCGGTGAGCTGCTTTTCCACCGTCTCGGCGTCGGCGCCCCGCCAGGAGGCGCTCACGGTGACGATGGCCGGATCCACCACGGGATACTCGCGCACCGCCAGGTTGGGGATGGCCAGCATTCCCAGAAGGAGAAGGAACGCCGACGCCACGGAAACGAGCACCGGCCGGGAAACCACCGTCCTGGAGAAGCTCACGGCTTGGCGCTCCGCGCGGAGTCGGTCTTCGCCGGCTTGCCGCCCTCGGACAGCATCCGCGCGATCTCCACGGAAGCCCCCGGCTTGGGAGGCTGGGCTCCCGGCACCAGCACGGTATCGCCCGCGCGCAGACCGGAAACGATCTCGATGCGCTCGGCGTTGCGACGACCGGCCACCACGGGCACGAACACCGCCTTGCCGTCGCGGGCCAGGAACACTCCCGTCCCCTTCACCCCGCCGGACAACACCTGCGAGGGGATGGACAGGACCGGTCCGGGTTCGGAGGGCAGGGTCACCTCCACGGTGGCTCCGGGCACCAGCCCCGCGCATCCGGTGCGGCAGGCGGCGAGCAATCGACGCGTCCGCGTGGACTCGTCCAGCTCCGGCGCCAGCGCCTCCACCTGGGCGCGCCCTCCGCGGGCCGTCCCGGGGTCGCGCCACGAAAGCGTCATCCCAGTGGCGAGCCGGAAGGCGAGGCCTTCGGGAAGGGCCCATTCCAGACGGACATCGCCCGACCCCACCAGCGAGGTCAACAATTGTCCACTGGTCACCCATTGGCCCTTGCTGACCTCGCGCAGGCCCACGGTTCCGGCGAACGGAGCGCGCACCTCCATCTTGGCCAAAGTGGCCTCGGCCAAGGCCAGGTCCGCCTGGCAGACGGCGGAATCCGCAAGCGACGTCTCCAACTGCTGCTGGCTCGCCGATTGGGCGTTCACCTGCTCCCGCACGCGCCGCAAGGTGGCCACCGACAACCGGAGCTTGGCCGCCGCGCGATCGCGAGTGGCTCTCGCCTCGGCGTCTTCCAGACGGACCACCACCTGGCCCGCACGGACCTCAGAGCCTTCCCGGAACCCGATTTCCCGGATCCTCCCCGAAGCCTCGGTGCGCAGATCCACCCGGTCGCGGGCCTTGACCTCGGCCAGTCCAGCGGTGGAATCCCCGAACGGGGCCGAAACCACCAGGGTGGCCGCGAACTTCGCCACCCGCTCCTTTCCGGGCGCCCCCTTCGGTTCCTCCGGCTTCTTCTTGCAGGCGCTGACGACAAGAAGACAGGAGACGGAACCGAGCAGCAGAAGACGTGACGAGATGGACATAGGGTGGACAAACTGCAAAAACCGGAGGTCGGCCGCCATCGTCGCGACCAGACAGCCCCTTGATTTTCAGGGAAGCTGGGCGAACAGATCGGCCAGGGACTCCCGCCTGCGAATCACCCGGATTCCTCCGTCACTCCCGATCAGCACCTCCGCCGGGCGTGGACGGGCGTTGTAGCTGGACGACATCGCCCATCCGTAGGCGCCCGCGTCGCGCACCACCAGCAGATCCCCCGTCCTCGGCTCGGGACCGCTGCGGTCGCGGCCCAGGATGTCGCCGGATTCGCAGATGTTTCCCACCCATTCCACCGTCGCCACCCTCCGCGAGGGGAGATCGTCCCCGACCACGTCGATGCGGTGGTAGGCGTCGTAGAGGACGGGGCGTTGCAGGACGTTGAAGCCGATGTCGCAACCCGCGATCCGGATCCCCTCGCGCTCCTTGACCGCATGGACGGTCCCCAGGACCACCCCGCATTCGGCGAACACGTAGCGTCCGGGCTCCACCTGCGCACGCAGGGAACGTCCGGTGGATTTTTCCCAGGTATCCAGCAATGCGGCCAGGCCCTCCCCCACCCGCACCAGATCCAACCGCGATTCGCTGCGGTATCCGATCCCGAAGCCTCCACCGAAATCCACGATTCGCACCGAGGGCACCTCGCGGCACACCTCCAGCAGGATCCGCGCGGCCTCCAGATACCGCGAAGGCTCCAGGAACCCGGAACCGATGTGCTGGTTCAATCCCACGACCTCCACGCCACGCGCGGACAGGATCTCCACGGCCTGGGGGATCTCCGAGGGCAGGATCCCGAACTTCACCCGCGCTCCCGCCGTCACCACCTTGCCGTGGTGGCCGTCCCCCACCAGGGGATTGACCCGCAGGGCCACCTCCAGCCCGGAAAACACCTCGGCGGCCAGCCGAACCTGGTCCAGGGAGTCCAGACTGGTCAGGATCCGTCGATCGCGGGCGAACTCCAGCTCCTCCCGCGAGACGTTGTTGGGGATGAAGAAGATCTCGTCGGAGCGGAATCCGGCCCGTTCCAGAAGGAGGATTTCCCCGGGGCTCATGGCGTCGCCACGCAGGCCCTCCTCGCGGGCGATGGCCAGAAGCGCCGGGTTCCCGTTGGTCTTGATGGACACGGAGGGATGGAAGTCGCGCCCCGGAAGCATCCGCGCCACCTCGCGGCAGCGGGAACGGAGGGTCGGTTCGTGGTAGACGTACAGGGGCGATCCGTGGGTGGCCACGAGGTCGCGGACCTGGTCCGGCGCAAGCCAGGGATGTTCGAAGTTGGGAGCGTCCATTTCAGTTCCTTTCCGATTCCTTGGCCTGGAGGATCTGGATCTCGTTGGTGAGGGATTCCTTGATCAGGTTCACCAGGTGGGGGTTTTCCGAATACACGCATTCGCCGCGGGAGTGGTCCAATTCGCCGGTGAGGACGCGACGACCGTCCGCGATCAGCCGGATGGGGCCTCGGGCCTTGCGCCGCACATGCACCACGGCCCCCGCGAGCTCCCAGCCCCGGTTGGTCAGCACGGTGACCCGGATCCCCCGCTCCAGCGCGGCTTCCATGCACCCGCGGATCTCCTCCAGGTCGGCGGCGTCGGCGGCGAGATAGACCCGATCCCCGGCACCTTGGAACAGGATCGCCATCCGCTCGACCACGGCCCGGCGACCGGAGACGGACAAGAACGGCGCGCCCTCCCGCTTGGAGGCGGGGGCGTGGGCCAGGGCCGTTCCGATCGACGATTCCTGTCTGTGGCGCACCAGCCTTCCCACGTCCTCCAGGGCGAGGGCGCCATAGCGCGTGGATTCCCCTTCCACGCGCGAAGCGAACCCCTTGTCCACCAGGCTTGCCAGGGCGTGGTAGGCGTTGGATCGGGAGATCCCCGTTTCCTTGGCGGCCTCGTAGCCGGACATCTCCCCGTGTTCCAGGAGAGCCCCGTACAGGGCGGCCTCCTGCCCGGTGAACCCCAGGGCCTGCAGGGCTTCGACGAATTGCGGAACAATCATAGTGGTATTATACAGTACTACGCTCAGAATGGCAAGGGAAGACAAGCCCACGCCACCACGGACTCGGACGAGTCCCCGGTGGAACCTTGGCCCTTCCGCACCCCTGGCGGATCCTCGGAGCATAACGGTACAGGATCCCGGTGGACCACCCGGTTCGAGATCGGTCGTCCCGAGGAACAACCGACTTCGAACGGAGGCTGCGATTCGGGGCCTGGCCCTAGAACTGAAGGGCTTTTTCCCGGAAGTCGGGCGTCAGGTCCATGCATTTTGGATTCTCGACACTCCGTTTGAAGACCAGGCTGCCGCCACGCTTCGAAACCACGGAGATCCACTTGGATCCAGCCGGGCACTTCCCGACGTTCTCGAGCAACGTCGCGGAGAATCTGCTCTTCGTTTTCTGGTAGCGGAACACCGATGGAGGGTTCGGCGGCTCGAATCCGAGGTCCTGAAATGACTTGCTCAGCCGATCCGTTTCCTGGAAGAAGGCGGTCTCCAGAACCTCGTACTGCTTCGTCACGGAATAGACTTCACGCACCTTCCCGGACATTCCCGGAGACACTCCAGTCGCGGTGGATGGGCCTTTGACCTCCATTTTCGCGGATATCGGTTCGCTCCGGAAATCGTCGACGTTCATCACCTCCCTTGCCGATGCAACGGACAGGAGGAGTAGAGGAAGCGAGAGAAGAGGGTTTCGCAGGTTCATGAGGATCCATTCCTTGGATGGGAGAATTTTCTGTCAGAAACAACCTCGATCGAATCCGGCCCTGTATGGCCTGCGGCGAGGATCGTGAGGCAGCCCGGCGGAACCATACCCTCGCCTTCGCCACTTGGCAAGCATCCACCCCGGTCGGTGGGCGTGCGCCACCGGTATCCGGAAAGCTCAGCATTTCAGAATCCAAGGGAGTCGTCATGGTCGTGGGATTTCCCTCGAGCAGAATGGCCTGGTAGGTCGATTCCCCAGCGCCGCCCCCGGAAGGGTTCGTTGCGAACGCGAGAACCATCGAGTGAGCAGGAATGCGACAGGCATGACTTGGATCCATTGGGGAGAGGAGGGGGGGAAGGGCGAATCGCTTCCCGAACAAGAATAGCTCGAACGACTCGATCGGGAGTGGACCAGCCCCCATCGTCGCGTGTACATTGCAGTCCCCAGGAAGGACTCGCCCAATGCCAGAAGAACTGCTCAGCTCCGGCAAGCTCGCCGAAAAGGTTGGACTCTCCCCCGCCAAGCTCAAGAAGCTTTTGGCGGAACTGGAAATCCAACCTGCGCAGATGAAGGGCATCTGCGCGATGTACGATGCCGCCGCCTTGAAGAAGGTCCAATCCAGCCTCAAGAAGTGACTTCTCCGTCCGAGGTCCAGCGTGCACCAGGTGATCGTCAGACAGTTGCGGGTCGTGGTCTTCGGGGCGTCCGGAATGGTGGGCGCCGCCGTCCTCCAGGAATGCCTGCACAGCCCCTACGTCCTTTCCGTCCTGGTGGTGGGGCGCACCTCGTGCGGATTCTCGCACCCCAAGCTGACCGAGCGTCTGGTATCGGACCTCGCCAACCTCTCGGAAATCGAATCCGACCTCCACGGGCTCAACGCCTGCTTCTTCACCGTGGGATGCTCCGCCGCGGGGCGCTCGGAAGCGGAGTTTTCCAAGCTCAACTTCGAGCTTCCCCTGACCGTGGCCAAACACCTTCTGGAACTGAATCCCGATCTCGCCTTCAACTACGTGTCCGGCGCGGGTTGCGATTCCACGGAGAAGGGCCGCGTCATGTGGGCGCGCGTCAAGGGGCGGACGGAAAACGCCCTCCTCGCGCTACCCTTCCGCCGTGCCACCATGTTCCGACTGGCAGGGCTGGTGCCGGTCAAGGACCACAAGTCCAAGACCCGGCTCTACCGCATGGTCTACACCCCTCTGTCGCCGCTCCTCCCGCTGATGGCCAGACTGCTCCCCGGCCTGATCACCACCCCGCGCATCCTGGGGCGCGCCATGATCCGCGCCGCCCAGGGAAGGAGCCCGACGCGGATCCTGGAACCCATCGACATCGACCACCTGGGAAGGTGACCGGACGATCAGACCTTGATCGATTCCAACGGTCGCACCGCGCATGGATGCTCGAGTCCGGCAACCCCATCGCCTGGATGGAATCCGCCTTTCAGAGTTCCCCGGGTACCTGGGAGATCTCGGAGAGGAATTCCGGGCGCAGGTACTTGACGCGGTCGCCCAACTGCCCCACTTCCTCGTGGAGACGGCTCCAGTCCAGAAGTCGGACGGATTCCGTCAGAGGCTTCTTGAGCAGACGGTGGATGGGGCGATGCAGCTGGGAGAGGATCCCGTCTCGCAAGGTGGGGTCGGAAACCAAGTAGACCGGCGCCTTCCACTTGGGGTGCAGGGCCATCAGATCCGCCACGCGCCGCACTCCCTCGCCCAGGCCGACTCCCGATTCCACCACGAACGCCGCCACGACCTCGCCCGCCTGGGTCCAGACCACGTCCAGACTCTGGGCCATCTTCCGCGTGGCCTCGTCCGGAAAGGAAAGGCTGGGTTCGGGATCGGACGACTCCTGAAGGAGCGCGTCCATCCGCACCGCCATCAATTGCAGGCCCAGATCGCGGCCCAGGCTCTCCAGGAGCTCGCAGACTTCGCCACGATGGAAGGAGGGCTCGTCCTGCGAAAACTCGCTGGCCGACGGCCCGAACTCGGGGATGGAGACGCGCCCGAACTTGGCCGATTCGGCGTGGCGGGACTGGAGGGTGGAGGTTTCGGAGATCATGGAAGGCCCCTTTTGAGCAGTGAACAAGATGAAGCAAACAATACTGCTCACCTGTTCACTTGGCAATGGGTTCCTTCCAAAGGATCAGACCCGCGTGGAAAAGGCCAGCTGCACCTTGTCCCCGCTCTGCCCCCGCAGCCCCCAATCCCCCATGGGGAGTTCGTGGAGCGCCACCAAAATGTCTGCCGGCGCGATCCCGAAGGATTTCAGGTTCGCGGCGATGGTCGCGTACAGGATTTCCTTGGCCTGGGCGGTTCGTCCCGGGAAGATGCTCATCTCCACCAGCACGAAACGGTCGGATTTTTCGGGTGCCAGGACGAGTTCGTCCGCATCGCAACGGTGGACCCGATGGATGTAGTCGTGGTCGGGGATGCGGAAGGCCTCCACCAACGCATGGTGGATGGCGTCGGAGATCGCGCGCGCCTCGGCGGTGCTCCAGCGGTCTGTCAGGGTGATGTGCACGATGGGCATGGCAGGTCTCCTCGGGTCAAATCCCGACCACATGGTGGACCAGGTGCCGATCGCCCGCCGTTCCCATGATTTCCAGGAACCAAGGGCCTCCCTGGTCGGGAAGGCGAAACCGCACCGTGGCCGATCTGAACAGCCCGGTCTCCACACGATCGTTCCAGTACACCACCTGTTCGTCGGGAAGGCCGGCCTCGCGGTAACCGCGTTGTCCGCAGTTTCGGAATCCGTCGGGCTTGAAGTCCCAGGCCGTGCGGCTGGAAACGTCCATGGGGCAGCTGTCGGGGCCGCAAGGATCGCGGGGCTTCTTCATGGGGCGACCTTCGCTGCCTCCCGACCAGAACCACCGCCATGCCTCGCTTCCCAGGCTCTCCCGGGACCAGGGCTCGATGGCGCGGAGAGGAAGGATCGACCATCGCGTTTCCTGGACGAGGGGCTCCATCCGAGCGACCTCGGATTCCCAACGGCCGGGATCGGAGAGCCGATTGGAGACGCGGACGGAGAACATGGACGACAGTTTCCGTCCCCTTTGGTCGGCCATGGAGATCTCCACCTCCCTCTGCGATCCATCGCCTTCGATCCGGGTGGAAACATCCGCGAATCCGCCACCGCCCCGCAGGACCAGGGCCGTGTCCACCCAGACCCTCCCCTTGGGCCCCATGACCACGGCGGTCACCTTCAATCCCGGTCCCAGATCTCCGATCGGGAAGGTCAAGGCGAGGGATCCATTGGAGATCCGCCCCGTGAAGACATCCCCGATCCGGCGCGCGGAAGGAAATACCGCCACCGCAGCCCCTTTCCAGGCCGATACCACCTGCACCCGAACGCTCTCGCCCGCCCGGTAGGACGGCTTGTCCAGCACCAGTCGCACCTTCGCGTCCGCGAAGGGAACCTCCGCCGGATCGTAGGCCCAGCCGGATCTGGAGGAGTCCACCAACTCGATCCCATCCACGGTGGCCTTCGCGACGATCGCGAAAGGGCCTTCCGTGCGGGGAACGGCGAATTTCCACCGGACGAAACCCCGGGGATCCGCCATGATTTCCGTTGCGCTTCCGGGAGGGTCGCCCACAAGACCCAGCCGCACCTTGGTTGGGGCGACGGTCCCGTCGGCGTTCCGCACCTGGAGGCTCATCCAGGCGGAGTCCCCCATCAGGTGGGCTTGGCGATCGAAGCAGAAGTGCATGTACGGCTCCCGCTTCCCGACCGGGCCACGGACCTCCACATCCCCATCGCCGGGTGCCGGGAGGACGTTCATGCGATGCTCGAACTGGCCCTGGACGATCCCGCCCGGGTCGGACTTCGCTTCCAGTGCCTTTCCGGAAGCGTTGACCGCGAGGGAAACTTCCCCCGGATGCGCGGAATCGGACACCTGCAGGGTGGTGCGGAACCATCCCTGGCGATCCAGCTTCAGCTTGGGAAGCCCTTTGAACACCGGCGAGACGGTCAATGCATTGACCTGGACGCTGTCGGCGCCCTTCTCGCGACGGGAGACGCCATCGCCGTCGAACGCTCTCACGAACCCGCTCAGGCGCAGAGGTGTTCCCTTGCGCAGGGTGGTGCGCTCGGTCCACACGAAGCCCATGATCTTCTCGGTGCGGCTTGGCCCACCCACGAGCACCTCGCCGAAGACCACCTGCCGCTCGTCCTGCACGGCGATCCACCGGGCCGAAACGTCCCCGGTGTCCGGCCCCAGGGAATCCAGCGGACAACGGAAGATTCCCCGTGGATCCGTGATGCGCGTCTGCCAGGCGCCGTCCCGGAAGAAGTGGACCTTCGACATCCGTTCGGCGATCACCACCAGTTCGTCGCCGGCGGAGAGGACCGACACGTTGCGTTCGGCGATGTTCACCACCGCTTGGACGAATTCCGGCCGATCGACGACCGTGAGCCTCCAGAGGCCCGGCTTCATCGGCTCGGAGAAGCCTCGCGTTCCCGATCGGCCCGATTCCCACCAGACCGTGTCGATCTCGTCGGTGGGTTCCAGGCCGCGCACGGCATCCCACCGCAGGCGGGTGCGTTCCAGATGGATCCGGCGTTCGTCGCTGCGCAGGCTCAGGCGCTCGCCCGGCGCCAATTGGTCGGAGGAAAGCCCCAGGAGGGTCTCGCCCGTGTCCGCTTCGTGGACCCTCGCTTCGTACCTGGAAAACAAGGCTCGCACCCGCAGGTCCTTGCTGGATCGGGCGAGGTCCGACCATCGACGCCACCAATCCCCCTTCCCGAAGGGCAATGCGCTCGGTCCGGGAGCCATCACGGACGCGAAGACCTCCATCAGTTCCTGGTCGCTTCCGGGATGGGCGATGCGTTCCTGGAAGCGCGCCCAGCGTTCCTCGGGTGTCTTGCAGGCGGGAAAAGAGGGTATCGGCCCCTCCATTGTCCCGGTTGGCCGCGGAAACGAAGGTTGTGGTGTCCACCTGGTTCCCGGACGGCTCCGGGGGCGATTGGCAGCCGCACATCCAGGAAAGGGACAGGGTGGTCAGCCAACGTGCGATCTGGCGGGACATGGGATCCTCGGAGTGGCCAGCGGTGGGTCCGGCACCATACCGGAGTTTCTGATCCCCCAATGTACCACCGGGATTCGGGACACGAGGCCCTCCCCGAGAGGGCATCCTCGTCGCCTCAATCCTCCTCGAAGTCCTCCATCGACTCGGAACCATCGTCCTCCAGAAGTTCCGCCACCAGATCCGGCGTGAGCGCCGCTCCACCGGATTCCCCGGAGTCGAACAGGTCGCGGGCGAGTTCGGCCTTGGAACGGGCCAAAGCCAGCACGCGTTCCTCGATGGTCCCGCGGGCGATCATGCGGTAGACGGTGACGGGACGCTCCTGCCCGATGCGGTGCGAACGCGCCGCGGCCTGGCTCTCCGCCGCCGGATTCCACCACGGATCCAGGAGGAACACGGTGTCGGCGGAGGTGAGGTTCACGCCCGCGCCACCCGACTTCAGGGAAATCAGGAAGACGTTCTCGTCCTTGGCCTCCTGGAAACGCTTGATCTTGCGCGTGCGCTCCGCGGCGGGGGTGCTGCCATCGAAACGCAGGAAGTCGATCCCCTCCCGCGACAGGCGCTTGCCCACCAGGTCCAGAAGGGAGGTGAAGCTGGAGAACACCAGGGCCCGGTGGTTCTCGGACAAAAGCTCGTGGAGCATCTCCACTAGGCTGTCGATCTTGGTGGACGGTCCCTTGTGGGAGGCCATCTCCGGGGCGCAGGCGATCTGGCGCAGGCGCAGGAGGGCGGTGAGCACCTGGAAGCGGTTGGATTCCCCCATGCCGTTTTCCGACAACTGGGGGAGGAGGTTCTTCTGGTAGTCCATGAGCTGCCTGCGGTAGAGCGCTGCCTGCTTGGGATCCAGATCCACCATCAGGTCCACGTCCTGGCGCTTGGGCAGGTCGCGGGCCACGTCCTCCTTGGTGCGACGCAGCCAGAACGGAGCGGTCAGACGGCGCAGGCGCGAGAAGTCGGGAGCGTCCTCCTGTCCCGGCTCGTACTGTTGCAGGAACGCCTCGCGGCTTCCCAGAAGACCGGGATTGAGGAAGCTGAACTGCGCCCACAGATCGCCCAGCGAGTTCTCGATGGGCGTGCCGGTCAGGCACACCTTCTGGTGGGCCTCCAGGGTCTTCACCGTGCGATGGAGGAGGGTTTCCGGATTGCGGATGGCCTGGCTTTCGTCCAGGACCACCACGGAGAACTTCCGTCCCCGGGCCCAATCCACCTCGCGGGGCAGGATCCCGAAGGTGGTGACGTAGACCAGGGGCCCCTGCGTCTCCTCCTCGCGGACCAGATCCCGCCCGGCGCCATGCAGGAGCCGGCTGGGCAGATGCGGCGCGAACTTCTTGAGTTCGTCCACCCAGTTGCCCGCCACCGAGGCGGGGGCCACCACCAGCGCGGGACCGCAGTGCGGGTCCAGCTCGAACATGCGGCACAGGTGGGCGATCACCTGCACGGTCTTGCCCAGGCCCATGTCGTCGGCCAGGATCCCTCCCGTGCCGCGTCGGCGAAGCCGATCCAGCCAGCGGGCTCCGTCGAGCTGGTAGTGGCGCAGGTTCGCCTTCAACGAGGAGGGCGCATCGAAATCGAGGTCTTCCTGGGACGCACCCAGGATGGATCCCCAGTCCACTTCGCCTTCCTGGGCCACCGCGGCCATTCCCAGGAGTTCCTCGGCCACGGAGGCGTGCGCATTCTGGAGACGGATTCCGTCTTCGACCCTGGCGCCCAGGGCCCCGATCCACCGAAGCTGCTTCACCAACTGGTCGGGAAGGACGCCGGTGGAACCGTCCGGGAGCAGGATGGCCCCCGTGGTTCCCACCAGGGTGGACAAGGGAACTTCCACGCCTTCGAAGTCCACCGTGCCGCCCACCTCGAACCAATCCTGTCCCGATGGCCGCACGTGGACGTGGGCCTGGCCCGTGCGCCGCTTCCAGCGATCCATGCTGAGGCTGGAGACGATGCGCCAGCCTTCCGCCGCCAAGGCAGGCAGCGCGGAGACCGCCACGGAGCGGAGGGATGCCGCCTGGGAGACCAGGAATCGTCCCTCGGACTTCTCGAAGACCACCTCGTGCCGGGAGAGGCTCGCCTCCAGACGGTCCGACAAGGCCGATTCCGCTTCCAGGTCGCGGGCCATTTCCCCGATCCGGCCATCCGCCTCGGTGAAGGCCACCACGGTGGAGGATCCCGGAGCCACGATCCCCACCTGCTCGTACCAGGACGTGGACTCGATGGACAAGGTCTCCTCGCCGTGCATCTCCACCGTGAGGGCCGGTTGCGGCGTCCCCTTGGGCGCGGGGGGAAGGAGCTCCTGGTCCACGGCGATCCCCGCGTCCACGAGGGCGCGCAGGTCGGTCCGGAGCGTTTCGGCCACGGCCCGGGAAGACTTCCAGGACGGCACGAACAGAAGCTCGCGTTCCACGCGGGGATCCACCAGGTACAGGCAGGATCCGATCCACACCAGGAAGTCGCGGTCGCCTCCCAGCACCGGGGAGTCGGGCGGTATGGACAGTTTCCGACCAGGTTCGTCCAGGCTCGCCAGCTCGCGGCGGGGCACAACTTCTCCCATCCGCAGATCCAGCGCCATCTCCACCTTCCAGAGGTGGTCGTCCACCCGCAGGGGCTCGGCGGCGGGCCCCAGGAGCTTGCGCAGGCGGAAGGCGCGAAGGAGGGCATGCTGCCACGAACCCTTGCGGCCGGGAAGGTTCGGTCCATCCAGGGCACGGGCGAGCTGGACCACCTCCTCGTCCGCGGCCGACGCGTAGGAGGGCATCACCCCTTGTTGCTTGTAGCCTCCGTTGGAACGCAGATCGCGCTCTTCCAGCTTGCCCTGCGGGAAGGCCTTGGAGAATTTCCGCACGGTGGGCACCAGGTCCCAGGCCGTGCGCGTGGCGTTCTGGCAGAGCTGGAACACCACCTCGTTGGTGACGTCCCGATCGCGGACCACCGGGGCCAGGCGCCGGGCGGCCTCGCTGATCCACATGTCCAGCGGGGAGCTCCGATGGGCGGACGCATTCGACTCCGCGGCGGGTCCGGAAGGGTCGTCCACGACCTCGGCCGCCGGTTCGCGCCCCAGACGCATCAGGAAGGCCACCTGGTGGCGGCAATCCCCGTTGGATCGCGCCGAGGTGCAGTTGCAGCTGGTTTCGCCGCTGGGCCCCGCCCACAGCTGGAACCCTTCGCCTTCCACCCGCGCCACCCAACCCAGGGGGGAATCGCTCCAGCGGATGTCCCCGATCAGACCGGCGAAATCCTTGCCGCGATTGCGCAGGATGGATGAAAACTGGGAAAGCGAGATCTCGAAGGCGTCCAGGACGGGTCGGGTGAGACGACTCCGCCATGCGCTTTCGATCGTTGATGACTCCACGGCCTTGGACCCTTCGATGCTGCGAAAAAGAGGGGCAAAGGTAGTGGAAACCACCGGACGAAAAAAGCCTTGCCGAGCCGCCGGGCGCACCTCCGCATCCTTTCCGACAGGCTCCGTACCGCCAGACACCCCGAACAAACCACTCCGCATCGAAGCCCCATGCCCCGCGATGCCGGGTCACGAAGCGAGCTTGGGGGAATGCGCACCGAGAGGATTCAAGCCGCGCGGAAGGAAACGCATCCCTTCACGGAGGAGCCACGGTGGCCCTTTCAGGGCAGAGGCAGCACCAGATCCAACGGTCTGGGTTCGCAACCGTCGCATCCCTCATGGCTTTCCATCCGGACCACCGCGACACGGCAGGCGGAATCGGACCATCCAGCCATCCAGCGCAGAGGCATCGGAC
>Ga0116170_10002921_pt1 | contig 16191 bp, 9 predicted proteins | sample AD_JPNHW1_MetaG_FD_89797 | JGI IMG/M metagenome (GOLD analysis project Ga0116170, IMG submission 89797) | Active sludge microbial communities of municipal wastewater-treating anaerobic digesters from Japan - AD_JPNHW1_MetaG | ecosystem: Engineered > Bioreactor > Anaerobic > Digestate | place...
CCACGGTTGCCGCCCGATCTCGGCCGCCATCCAGCCCAGCTCATTGGCCATGAAGGGAAGTGGCAGCGTCAGCGCCGCGGCCGTCAGAAAGATCCGGTTTTCAGCGACCTGCCCGCGCCGCCACAGAAACAGGCCGACGGCGCCCAGCAGCGCGAACCAGCCGCCGAGATAGACCATCAGATGAAAGCTGAAGAACGTCGGCAACAGCGGCGGACGGATAGCCTTGGGGAAGTCTTTCAGGCCCTGCACCCGCGTCTCTTTGGAGAAGCCCACCATAAAGCTGAGAAGCTTTGGAACCCCGACGGCCCAATCCGTCGTCTCGGTTGCCGCGTTGGGCAAGCCGAAAAGCAACAACGGCGCGCCGGCCTGCGTCTCCCAGAGTCCCTCGAAGGCCGCCAGCTTGGCCGGCTGCGTTTCGGCGACCTGCACCGCGTGCTCGTGTCCCGTGCCCATCACGAGCAGCGCGGACAGAAGGAACGGGATCAGCGCGCTTTTCAGCGACCGTTCGGCAAAGGCCACGTGCCTTTTCTTCAGCAGCATCAGCGCGGAGACGCCGACGACGAAGAAGGTTCCGACCACCAGCGCACCGGTAATGACGTGGAGGTAGCGCGGCAGCGTCGAGGGATTAAAGACCGCCGCCCAGAAGCTCGTCAATTCGGCGCGGCCGTTCAACAGGTGATACCCTGCGGGCGTCTGTTGCCACGAGTTGGCCACCACGATCCAGAAGGCGGAGAGCGTGGCGCCCACGGCCACCAGCAGGCTGGAGAGCCAATACACTTTGCGCGAGACGCGCTTTTCGCCGTAAAGCAGAATGCCGAGGAAACTGGACTCCAGAAAGAAGGCAAACACGCCCTCGGCGGCCAGCGGCGCGCCGAAGATATCGCCCACAAAGCGCGAATAGGCGGCCCAGTTAGTTCCGAACTGGAACTCCATCGTGATGCCCGTCGCAATGCCCACGGCAAAGGTGATCGCAAAGAGGCGCAGCCAGAAACGGGCGAGTTGCTGATAAACCGCCTTACCCGTTTTAAGAAAACACGTCTGATAGCCGAACAGCATCCAGCCCAAGCCGATCGACAGCGGCGGAAAGAGATAGTGGAAGCCCACCGTCAGCGCGAACTGCACCCTCGCCAGCCAAACCGCATCCATACGCCTTTCCTTTCCTTCAAAACCACACAAATCCAGTAGCATTAAACTTTACCAGAAGCTATAACGCGGAACAAACCACATTTCTGCTCGGTGACGGTTGGACACACGAGATCGCGGTGGAAAAGATCGTCGACGCGGCAGAAGACATACGTTTTCCCGTCTGCGTGGCAGGCGAGCGCGCCTGCCCACCCGAAGATGTCGGCGGCGTCTGGGGCTACGCCGAGCTCCTGAAGGCGATCCGCAATCCGAAGCATGCGGAACACGCGCACTACCTCGAATGGATCGGGGCACTTTCGATCCCGAATCATTCGACCTCGATACCGTCAACGCTGCGCGAGCCTCGATCCGGTCGTGAGCCCGAAGAACACGCCTGCAGACCTTATGGCAAACTTCCTCCCGCCGCAGGTCCTAAGGCATTTCCACGTTGACCCGGAAGAATCGGGAATCGGCGTTGGTCGTTCCCCATGAACCGTCGAGTGTTTTTGTTCCCTGAACGGTGTAGACCCGGTAGGGCGCAAGATCGGGTGCCCAGACTAAACGAGAAACACCGTTGCTGACAGCGAACGCAGTGACTTTCAGCGACATGGTGTCGTTGGTGAACCCGGCGATGTACGACTCCCACACGGAGTAATGGTTGGCGTTCGTCGTCCATGCGGCGCGCTCGTAGTCGCCGTCCACGACGCACACGGAGAAATACTTATCGATCCATGCGCGGGGCACGGGCGTGGGCGTCGTTGCCGTCATGGGGTCCCAGTTCGCGAAGAGCGTCTGTGCGCCCGCGACCAGCGAGTTGGTGGTCTGCATAATGCCGACCGCGTTGGTCCACACCGCGCACGTCTCGTCGTCTTTCGTCGCGAGGGGGAATACGGAATAACAGGCTCCTGGCACATAGAGAGCGGTGGCCGTCGAAGACCCGTTCGTGAACACGCCGCCGTCGGCGTTGAAGGACACGGCGACGCGCGGATCGGTATCCGTGAAGGCCAGACCTTTGTCGCCCAGTGTCCACCAACTCAGGTCGGCTTCGCGCTCCAGATTCACGCTCGCGTTGAGCGCGGTGATCAGGTCGGTCGTTCCAAAGACGGCTGCGTCCAGCACGTAAGAGGTCGGCGTGGAGGCCAAGACGGAGACCGACGACAACGCACGTGATGCGGCAGCTGCGGTCGCGCCACCACCGAAGGGCTCCATCGCAGGTGTGCTTGGATCGATGGGTGGAGGCGGGTAGGTGTCGGGCTGAGGATAGCCCACACCGTAGTCGAACGTTCCCACAAGCCAACAGCAACGGTAAGAATGCTTTCCCGACCAGTTTCCGACGATACTTCCACCGTAAGCGCGAGTGACACGAAATGCTTCATCGCTATAAACTGTCGAGCATCTTCCGTTGCGATCCACATAATAGAAATAGGTCCCCATAGCAGACACAGCGCCAACGTTGGCACAGATTCCAAGGCTTCCGTCAATCACACATCCCGCGATTCCTCCGCCTTCGTAAGCAGACACGGTGCCGGTGTTATTACAGTTTTTAAGGCTTCCGTCAATCACACATCCTGCGATTCCTCCGCCTTCGTAAGCAGCGTTAACTTCTCCACAGTTGAGACAGTTTTTTGCGGTTCCGCCACCGTTCAAGAAGCCAACAATGCCGCCTGTGCTACTAGCGTTAATGGTGCCATAGTTGGAGCAGCTCCGAATGAGCGAGTTGGTCTCTTGCAGACCCACGATGCCGCCGCCGATCTCTGTGGTTGAAACGTGCCCCATGTTTTTGCAGTCGACAATTTGTCCGGGGCCATCAAAATGGCCGTCGATGCTGATACCATTTCTTCCCGCAATCCCGCCGCAATTGTCTTCCGTGTATATGGCACTATAGTTGACTGATTTGGAAACAATGCCGTTCATCATGTTCGCGCCAACAATGCCACCAGACCCCTGGCCGTCGACACCGTTTGTCACACAGGCCCCGGATTCGTTTATACAACTCGACACGGTTGCTTCGTTCCACCCCACAATACCGCCAATGAAAGCGGGCGATTCATCAGAGACGGTTCTACCCGTGACTCGCCCATTATTACGGCAGACCGAAACGAGCCCCTCTTGGTCGTTTTCCCCTGCGATTCCTCCCGCGCTATTTCCCACAGCCTCTCCCATGTTCAAACACGAGAGAATTTCTCCTCGCCAGTTCTCGCCAACGACTCCTCCTGCATCCTCATCGGAGGTGACGATTCCATAGTTAATGCAGTATTCTACGACTCCGTCTGTGTCGTTACACCCGACAACTCCGCCGACGGACGCATAATTGCCTTCTGCTGTGGCGGACAGCGCAACGTTCTTGCAGGACAAGACCTCCCCGCCGTTATGGCCGATGACGCCGCCGAGCGATGAGTCTTCCGACGAGTCCGTTGTCAGTATGAGCTGTCCCAACATCGCCGCGCAGTCTTGGACTGTTCCAAAGTTGACACCAGCCACGGATCCCACGGCGTCGAATCCCGCCAAATTCTCTTCGGTCAGTTCAACGACGACGTTAGACATAAAGAGGTTTTGGATGGTGCCGCCTGAAACTCCGAATAATCCCTGTGCCCCCACCCATGACTCCGTGATCCTCAGGCCGGAGACGGTGTGGCCGTCCCCATCGAACACGCCGTCGAACTCAACAATATTGTATGGTTCGCCGTCTTCCTCAGACAGCTGCAGCGATCCGATGGCCATCCAATCCCGGTTATACGCGGCCAGACTGATGTCGTTCGTCAGAATGAGCGTGCAACCTGCGAAGTTGGTGATCCCTGCGTTAACGATGAGGGCGATGCCTGCCAGTTCTTCGGGCGTTCCGAAATAAAAGATGTTCGTACTTGAAGAAGAAACGCATATGTTGGTTCCTTTAAACCAATTGGTCGCCGCGTATTCGATCCAGTTGTCCTTCGTCCACTTCGCGTGCAGGGTCTGCGCGGCCAATTCGGAGTCGACGGTGGTCGTCGGTTCGATTTTGTTTCCGCGGCCGCGCGTTCCCGTGTACCAGCCTTTGAAATGAAATTCGACATCGGTCGCGTCACGCGTCGGCGTCGGCAAGGTCCCGTAGTCCAGCCCATTCGTCACGACCTTACTAGTTGGGACGACCGATCCGCCCTGGGGGTCGAAGATGACGGTAACGGGGAAGAAATCCGAATCGTCGCCGCCGTTTGCGCCGATGCCGCCGCGCACGCGGAGGCTACCGCGGAGGATCGGATACGGCGAGTCGTTCGTCGAAACAAGCCACGACCGCAGTCCCGGGATCGTACCGTTGTTGGCGAGAAACCAGGTGTTCAGCGCACCCGTCAGCGTGCGGTCCCTGGAGAGCGTCAACTGCGGCGCGGAGCTGAACGCCTCGCAGGTGGCGTCAAGTGTTCCTGCGCCCGCTCCCGACGCGACGGTGTCGGTCAGCCAGTAACTACTCGATACGGTGCCGTTGGAATTGCGCCCGACGATTCCTCCCGCTTGTCCGGTCGTGTTGGCGGAGGGTTTGCTGAGGAATCCGCTGCTGTAGCAGTTCTCGGCTGTGGCCGAGTTATTGTATCCGATAACGCCGCCCGCCCTGAACGTTCCCGATCCGTCCGCCTGAACATCACCTTGGTTGAAGCTGTTGACGGCGCTTGCACCGTCCTCGTTGACGCCGCAGACGCCGCCGACACGGCCGGTCGCGTTGCTGTTGGCAACGGTTCCGAAATTTCCGCAGTTCTTGACCGTGCCGTCGTTCTCTCCCGCCACGCCGCCGGCGATGCGTCCGCCGCAGACGAGCGGGCCGAAGTTCACGCAGTCGACGACGGATGCATCCGCTTCGTTACCGCCCGCGACACCGCCGGAGGCCGATCCGAGACTGTCGATGGAAACATAGCTGGCGCAGTTGCTGAGCACGGACACGCAACTCAGCGTATCGCCCGCGTTTATGCCCAGAATACCGCCTACATACGGATAGTCGTACGATTGGGGCGCATACTCGAAATCAATTCGGCCGTGCACGCGGCAATTGCCGACGAGCCCCGCCGCTGCAATTCCTGAGATGCCCCCGGCGAACTGAACGGACTGAACGACGCGGATGTCGACGTTGGAGAGCACAACATCCCGGACGTTCGCGACCACGCCGAAGAGGCCCTGCGCGGCGGCGGCGGAATTGGTGATCGTCAGTCCGTCGATCACGAAGCCGTTGCCCTCGAACGTTCCGTTAAAGGCCTGCGGAACGGGATCGCCCGAATCCGAATAGCCGAGCGTCCCGATCGGCGTCCACTGCCTGCCCGACAGGTTGATGTTCGTCGCGAGTTGGACGATTTCTCCCTGGAAGTCAGTTCCTTCATTGACCAGCTCGGCCAGTCCGGCCAGCGCGCAAGCATTGGAAATGACGTAGGGGCTACCGCCCGCGTACCAGTCCGTGTCGGCTGAATCGAGCCAATTCTCTTCCGCCCGAAGCACGCCTGAAAAACACATGACGGCGAGAAAAACATACAAACACTTCTGCCTTTGCATAAACAACTTCCTCTTTTGCGCGGCACTCTTGTCGTCGGGCATACACAGATTGATTGAACGCATTCGCAGAGGCCATTAGTGCAAAGTGCCAAAAAAGATGGACGAATCTAGTTCCAGCCTCCATGACCTCATATATTTATTCATTTTATACCAATTACACGGGGCGCAGCAATTCCAATTTTGACTCAACGGGCACAAACAGGCACCAAATCATGCGCGTTGCGCGTCCGGAGCGCAACCCCTCAAAGATGCGCCACACAAGGTAATCTGCGGTCCGGACGCAGGTACAAATAAACGAGGTCGCTTTCGACATTCCCGACGTTGCCTACTCAAGCAGCGGGCCGTGCGTTCAATAGAGGATCGCTCCGACATAGGAAACCGTGTCGGGCCCGTTTGTATAGGCAAGGCCGGCGCTCGCAATGAGCGCGGCCACGTCGATGCCGTAAGCCTCCAGCGAGGACAGCGCTCGATCGGGCCAACGGCAGGGTTGTCCAGACGGGTAGGTGCAGGGCTCGCAGAGCGAACACGCGCCCGCGCTTAAGCCCAGCGTCGGGCCGACCGAAAGCAGCGGCGTCACCTGTTCCTTCGCTTGACGAAACAGGGCGTTGTGTTTCTGCGCCCCAGCCATCATGCCGTCGAAATCGAACGCGTCTTCCAGCGGCCAAACGGTTTGAATGATCAGCCCGTTGCAAAACCGGCGGGCCTGAGCGATTAAATCGTCGGGCGCACCCACGCCGGGCGGGCAGGCCCAGTTGGTGCCGTACTTCCCGCACTGGTTGGAGGCGCACGCCTCGCGGAACGCCGCGTTGAAAACGATCTCCGAGAGCGGCACAACGCCGTAGCGCGTAATGCCGAGGGCGGCAAGGACGGAGCGTGCACCGTCATTCAAACGATCTGAGGTTTTGTCCAGCACGTGTTTTAGCAAGTCCCCATGGGGCATGGGCGCGATGCCCGTGCCACGGCGTTATCGCGCAGACAGGACGGCAAAGGCGGCCGTGTAGAGTTTGCCGCCGACCGATCCCCACTGGTCGGGCTGAGCGGCTTTCTGATACGCCTGCATCTGGCGCCGAACCGCCTCGGCCCTTGCGGAGGCGCCCGCCGACTCGAACGCCAGCACCTTGGCATAGTCGCGATAGCAGTCGGCGGTTGCCGACGCATCCGGTGCCTCGCGCAAAGATCCGGCAACGTGTCGACCCAGTTCGGACAAGCCCGGAAAGTCCTTGCCAGCCGTGATCAGCGCATACGCCGCAAGGGCGGTCAGACCATCCGAATGCGCCGACGAATCGCGGTGATAGGCGATGCTGCCGTCGTCGCGGGCGCTGTCGCGAAGCCAGCGCAGGCCTTTGCGCAGCGGCGTTTTTGCGGCGTCAAAGCCCTGCGCCTCGGCACAGGCCAGCGCGCGGACCTGCCAGGCCGTAATCGCCGCATTGCCCTCCGAGCCGGGCTCGTAGTCCCAACCGCCCTGCGCCGTCTGCCGCGCAGCGACAAACGCGAGCGAACGCTCAAGCGTCGGGCGGAGCGCCGGATGCCTGGGATAAAGCGTAGCCAGCGCAAACGCCGTAATCGCGTGGTTATAGAGACAGGCGCGGCCCGAGCCGCCGAAGGTGCCATCGGCGCCCTGCATCGCGACCAGCGCTGCGCAGGCGCGATCCACCCGGGCCGCCGATTCGCTTCTTCCATCGCGGTCCAGAGCCAGCGCGGAAAGGGCCGTAAGCGCAGGACGGTAGACTTCCGCACCGCCGTGTTTGGAGGGACTCCAGGTGCCGTCGGTCTCTTGGTTGGCAGCCAGCCACGTTAAGCCGGAGGCGGGATCCGAGGCTGTCGCAACCAGAACTCCGCGAGATGGCCCCTCCGCATAGAACAGGAATGCGGCGGCGACCAAGGCCGCAGCGGCGGCAATGCCCCACCACGGCGACGGAGCGCGGAAGCGCGGACGCTTGCGGTTTCGCTCGGCGTCAACAGCCGCCAAGATGCGGTCGGTGAGTCCCTCCGACGGCTCGCGCTCAGGCATCGCCCGCAGGCGGCCGGCCAAAGCGCGAAACGCAGCGGCATCCGCGAGCGTCAATTCGTCCATGTGAGCTTGAAAGTTCATTTTTCCTCCAGGAACGCGCGCATCTTGGCCAGCGCGTTGAACATGCGCGATTTCACCGTTCCCAACGGAATGCCGAGAATTTTCGACACTTCCGCATACGGCAAATCCTGATAAACGCCCAATTCCACAACGTTTCGCAGGCCCTCCGGCAAGACGTCAAGGGCCCGCTTCAAATCCATCTCTCCCGATGCCGACGCATCCGCCGCTACGGGGTCGATGTACTCGGGCTTCGGTTCAGCCGACAGTCCAGCCACCAACCGTTCGTGCCGTTTGCGCCGTCTCAGCTCATCGATCCAGACCTGTCTCGCCAACAGAAAGAGAAAGGTGGTGAACTTTGCAGTGGCGACATAGCGGTCGCGATACCGGTAAAGCCGCAGGAACGTTTGTTGAACCAAGTCCTCGTAATCGTATTGAACGCCGGAACGTGCGAAAAAGTTCAAAAGCATTTTTTGGTGCCGTTTCACCAGCACCGCGAACGCCTCGCAATCGTCGTCGCGCACCCGAAGCATCAGGGTCGCGTCGTCCTGTTCGGCAAGTAGGGCGTGAGGAGTCATATATTCCCCCTATTTATCGGGGGATGTGATCTTTTCAAGAAAAGGCGAAAGCTTCTGAACCGTGACCGATTTCTTTTGAAACTGAGTCCGCTCCGCCGCATTCGGATTGAGCAGCCCGAACGTGCAGCAGATCGCAACAAAAATGAGCGCTTTGATGCCGCCGATGATGCCGCCCAGTATCGAATCGAAAGGCTGGGCGACAACCAGTTTGATGCCTTCTGCAAGCAGGTGCCGAAGGCCCAGCCAAAGCGCGATGCAAACCACGAGGAGCACGATGAAGACAACCAGCCTTCCGGCATACACGTTGGCCTTGAACAGATTGGATGCGAGAACGAATTTCGACAGGGGGGCAAAGCCGAAATAGCCCGCAGCGGCAGCCAAACTGAGCGCCAATAAACGGCCCAGCTCGCCCGAACAGCCGCGCACAAATCCCAGGATCACCAGAACGGTGATGACCGCGAGCGCCAGTCCGTCCAGCCACCCGATCTCTTTAAAAAATGTGAGCATTGAAATCTGCATTCTCCGCCATCTCTCCAACACGGAAACCGCCGCGGCCGCATCCACCGCACGAGACGAAAAAGCCCGCCTCACTTGGTGGGCAAAGACTTCACCCACTTCTCATACGGCGCGCGGTTCTTGTCGCCCGGAGGCAACAGCGAAAGATAATACTCTCCGTATGCGCGCGCTTCGGGCAGACGCGTTTCGGCATAGCGGATGCGCGCCATGAGTTCGGCATTGGCGGGGTTGGAGGGGCTGCGCGCGATCGCCCGGGCCAGAATCTTTTCGGCCTCGGCGTAATGCTTCAGCTGGAACGCAAGCTCCGCGGCCTGGAAATAGCTGTCCTGGTGGTTGGGGCTGATGTCGGTTGCCCGCCGGAACGCCTCGATGGCCTCTTCGCGCTGGCCCTGCGTTTTATAGGCCATGGCCAAGCCGAACGCCGCGCTGAACGTTAACGGGTCTGCCGCCAAGGCGTCGCGATAGGACTTGATCGCTTTGGCATACTGCTTCGACACCTGCAGGTGCATGCCCTCTTGCAGCAGCCGCGCAGCCGCGGCCGGATCGCGCCGCACGCCGTCCAGCTCTTCGGCCCGCGTCCGCTCCAGATTGGTGCGGAGACGCTTGATGTTGTTCACCGCGCTGCCGTAGTGCGTCTCGCTTTTGTCCACCAACCGAACAAAGATCTCAAAGTTGTCGAGCGCCTCTTCGCGCAGGTTGAACTTATCGCGGTAGAGGCTGGCCAAATTGTAGTAGGCCGGCGCATAAAGACGGTTCAACCTCAGCGCATTCAGCAGATCAAGCCGGGCGATGTCGTGCCGCCCCCGGGCCGACTCAGTGAGCGCCAGCGACGTCAGAATGCGGGCCTTGGACTCGCTGGTGGTGGCCGCCGAAAGCGCCTGCTCCAAATAGGCCTGCGCCTTGGGAAGATCGGACGGGTTGTTTTGGTCGTAGGCAATCTTGCCCAAACAGGCCAGCGCATCTCCGTAGCCGGGCCGGAGCTCAAGCGCCGCCGTGAACGCCGCCTTGGCGGGCTCCATGTTGCCCTCTTCCAAATGCGCAAGGCCGAGATTGTAGTAAAGCTCGGGCGAATTGGTGATCCGTTTCGAAGCGCGCGTAAACGAGGCGATCGCTTCGGAGTATTTGTGTTCTTTAAAAGCGGCCATGCCGTCTTTTACGGCGCGCTGGCTGGAGTGTGATCCACACCCACAGGTCACCGAAAGCAACAAAGCCAGTAAGAGGAATATACGTGTCCGAATCATAAAATCAAACCCTCGTCGTGCCTGCCGCCTGCCGCTTGGAAAGCGTACGGAGGCACTCCAAAACAGTGTTCATATTACCGAAGAAGCTGTGGGGTCGCAATAACGGAAAAAGACTTCTCCGCTACCTCACTTCGTGGAACCGCGAAAGCACGAATCCATACGTGTAGGTCTGACCCGGCAACAACTGATACTCCGGCCACGGGAGTGCGCCCCAACTGTCCTCGCCTGCAAGCCCCATCTGGCCATAGTCCAGATTGACGATCCAGTTGCCGCACGGGCTTAGCTCCCACGGATGTTTGCGCACCGAAAGCTCTTCCGTCGTATAAGGCAGAATGTTGAAGTTGAGCTTGGGGTCGCCGACCACTTTGATGCCCTTCCCGGCGCGGTCCGCGAAGGTGACCCAGAACGTGTCCGTGCGGTTGCCACTCTCCTGCGGTTCGACATAGGGGAAGAAGAAGTCGGCCGCCGCCAGCGCATATTTGCCGAAGAACGCCGACTGCTTGCGGTCGGCATAGTTCTCGTGTGGGCCGCGCCCCAGCCAGGTCACTTGATCGCAGGTGAGCGGAAGCTGCATCGTCATGCCGAAGCGCGGCATCGAGGCCAAGCCCTTGCCCTTGGGCTCCACTTTGCACGTCACCCGGATGTCGCCCGCATCAGTGAATTTGTAGACCAGCGAGCCGGCCGTCTCGCCCGCGTCCGGATAGGCCACGTTCACCTGCACCAGCCACGTGTCGTCCACCTCTTTGCGGACCTCAACGCCGCGAACCGCGCGGTGCTCCGCCGCGTGTTTCCAAACGGCGTGACGCTCCGCCATGTGGTTGCCCCGGTCGTTGTCCGTCGGCGCCCGCCAGAAGTTCGGCACCAGCGGCGCAAGCATTTGCTCTTCGCCTTTGACCTTCCACGATTCGATCACGCCGCTCTCCTTGCCGATCCGCACGGAGAAATCGGCACCGGTCACGATGACCGCCTGCTCCGTCTCGTCGAGCTTAACGGACTGATGCATGACGGTGCCATCGAGGCGCGCAGCCTGCGGCTCGGCGGGCACGACCACCTGATCCCGGCCCACCAAGAATCCCCGGTCGGCCCACCGGTTCTTCTCTGCCAATGTGAAGGTGAAATTCCACGTGCTGACCTGCGCGACGTAAACGGGCCTGCGCACCATCGAGAGCGGAACGGCGATGGACTTCTGCGTTCGCGGCGGCACATCGAGCCGGCCCAGGGAGCCTTTGTCGATCACCTCGCCGTTCTCCTCGTATGTCCAGCGGCATTCGTAGTCGGAAAGGTTCGTAAAGAACGCGCGATTCTTGACGACAAACAGTCCGCGCGTCACGTCTTCGCCCTCGACCGTCATGGTCTGATAGCAGTGTCGCGCCTCGGCGAACTGCGGCGACGGCCTGCGGTCGGGCTGAACCAGGCCGTTGCAGTTGAAGTTGTCGTCGTTCGGAAAATCGCCGTAATCGCCGCCGTACGCCCAAAAGTCCACGGGCCCTCCGTGGCGCACCCGCTCGGTCGGGATGGGCTTGCGCAACCCTTGGTCCACAAAGTCCCAGATAAAGCCGCCCTGAAGATTGGGGTAGGTGTTGATCACGCGCCAGTAGTCGGAGAGATTGCCCGACGAGTTCCCCATGGCGTGCGAGTATTCGCACAGGATAAAGGGAATTGTCGTGTCCGTCCGCTTGCCGTAAGCCTCCAGTTCGCTCACCCGGGCGTACATGGAGTCCACCGTGTCGCGCGGGCCGTTGCGCTGGTTTTGAATCAGGCGACCCGCGTCGCGCGCCAGAATCCACCCGTAGGCCTGCGCAAAGAAATCGGAGTCCACGTTGTTCTCGTTTCCGAGCGACCACATGATAATCGACGGATGGTTCTTGTCGCGCTCAACCATGCCGATCTCGCGGTCCATCGCAGCGGCGCGATAGGCGGGATCGATCACCGGGTTGCGCGGCGAATCGGAGAGTCCGTGCGTCTCGATGTTGGCCTCGTCCATCACGTAGAGTCCATAGGTGTCGCAGAGGTCGTACCAGCGCGGATCGTTCGGATAGTGGCACGTGCGCACCGCATTGATGTTGTGCTGCTTCATCACCGTGATGTCCTGCACCATGCGCGACAGCGGCACCGCATAGCCGTGGTCGGGATCCATCTCATGGCGGTTCACGCCTTTGATCAGAACGGGCTGGCCGTTGACGAGCATCTGGCCGTTCTTGAGCTCGACCTGACGGAAGCCGACTTTCTGCGGAATGGCTTCGAGGGTTTTGCCGCGGGCGTCTTTAAGGGTCATCACCAGCTGGTAGAGATTGGGCGTCTCGGCCGACCAGAGGCGCGGCGCGGCCACGGGCATGTTGAGCTGCAGCGTGTTGCCCACCGCCACCGCGCGGCCTGCGGCGACGCGCCGGCCCGAAAAGCTATGGGGATAAAGTTCGGCCTCCAGCGACACGCCGTCCGGAACGCCCGCGATTTCGGCCTCGATCTTCACATTCCACTGACCCGCATAATCGCCTTCGGCCGCCGCCGCCGTGCGCACAAAGAAATCGCGCAGATGCGTCTGCGGCACAGACCAGAGATAGACCGGACGGGTGAGCCCCGACAGACGCCAGAAATCCTGGTCCTCCATATACGAGCCGTCGCACAGCCGGTAGACCTGCACGGCCAGCGTGTTCGCGCCCGGCTGCAGCGACGAGGTGATGTTGAACGTCGCGCCTTGCCGTCCATCCTCGGCATAGCCCAGCCGCTCGCCGTTGAGCCAGACAGACATCGCCGAGGCGAATCCGTCGAAACGCAGATAGACGGTGCGCCCTTTCCAACTCTCGGGAACCGCGAAGGTGCGACGATACGAGCTGACCGCGTTGCGCTCTTTGAAGGTGGTGTAGCGCGGATCGGGTTCGCCCATCACAAAAGGCGGATCGACCTTGAAGTAATAGCCGATGTTTTTGTAGAGCGGCGTCCCATAGCCGCACACTTCCACGCTGTCCGGAACAGCGATCTCATGCCAGTCGGTTAAGGCCGCGGTGGGCAAATAGAAGTCCACGGGGCGCTGGTCCGGATGCGGCACCCAGCGGAATTTCCAAGGTCCGTCGAGCGAAAGAAAGAAGGGCGAGTCCTCGCGGCGCAGCGCCTTCCGCGCTTCTCGCGCAGAGTCGAAGGGCATCTGAGTCGCAGCCTGCTTTTCGGTTCCCACGCGGAAGACGTGCGGATTTTCCCACTCCGGACGGCTCTCGAAGATCTCCGGCCTGTAGGTGGCGCAGGGCTTCATTCCGCCGTCGAGCACAAAAACCGTCTCCACCCAATCGCAGCGCGGATGGCCATCGCCTCGTGTCGCCACGCGCAAAAGCCCGATGCCCGCAAGGCTCACGTTGAACGGCTTGGCGGCGTCGCCTTTTTTCAATACGCCGCTGCGCCAGAGCTCTTTGCCGTCTCCAAGAATCAGAAACTCTGCGCCGCCCGGCGAGGCGTCGTCGATGCCCACCTTGCCCGCGAAGTGCGTGGCCGAGCCTTTGAGGATGCAGAGTTCGGCCGGCGCCTGGAGAGCGAGGCCCTCGGGGTAAACCGTCCCCGCAATCGCAAGCGCCCCGCCAAGCACGGCGGCCTTGGGCGAAACGAACGAGGTGTCCAGCGCGGAGAGCCAGGCGTTGGACGCCTTCGGCGAAGCAATCGTGTGCGGCTTCGCCTTCCCATGGGTGACGAAGCGGGCGTTGAGCCAGTCGGCATGGTCCGCCGCCGTGCCGTCGCGCCACGGATCCACGCGCAGCAGGACCGTTTTAAACCCGGCCAGATCGACGTTAACGGGAATGGGCGCCATGCCGCGCTTCAGCGGCTCGCTCTGCCACAGCAAGCGGCCATCGGCGATGACTTGGAACACGGCACGCTTATCGGGCTGATCGCTCGTGTCGTCGATGGCCACGTCGGCGAGAAAGCGCTGGGCTCCGTTCAGACTGACCGTGAGCTCCGAAGGCGAATGGGTGGCCATGCCGTTGGTGTAAACGTGCCCCGCCACTTTCAGACGGCTGCCCAAGAGGTTGAAATTGCACGCCGCCTCTTTCCATCCCTGCTTTGTTTTCGAAATGTCGAGATCGGTCAAATACACGTCCGCCAACGCCCCAGTCGCCAACAAGACGAGTCCCCCAGCCCATGCGGCCAGTGTGTTTTTCATGCTCACCTCCGAATTTGTTCACAGTTTAGCCCATCGGCTGTGCAGTCGCAACGCGAATTGGCGCTCCGGCTCTGAACGCCACCTTTTGCACGTCTTGCGAGAACCACTAAAACATGTTACTCTTCCACCGTTTTTTTAAACCAAGCCAAACCGTCTTCTATGAACAGAATCGTCAAAAAAACCCAACTTTCCGCCGAGGTCTTCCGCATGGAGATTGAGGCGCCGCTCATCGCCCACGAGCGCAAGCCCGGACAATTCATTATTCTTCAGATCGACGACGCGATCGGCGAGCGCATCCCCCTCACCATCGCAGACGCCAACCCCGAGCAGGGAACGATCACGATCATTTTTCAAACGGTCGGACGGACCACGCACTTGCTCGCCGAGAAAAACGTCGGCGACAGTGTTCCGGCTCTGCTCGGCCCGCTCGGCCAGCCGACCCACATTGAGAACGTCGGCCACGTGGTCTGCGTCGGCGGCGGCATCGGCGTTGCGCCGCTGCACCCGATCGCGCAAGCCATGAAGGCCGCCGGCAACAAAGTCACCATCATCATCGGCGCCCGCAACAAAGAGCTGATCATCATGGAAGAGGAGATGCGGAAAATCGCCGACGACCTGATTATCGTCACCGACGACGGCTCCTATGGACGCAAGGGACTTGTCACGCATCCGCTGAAAGAGCTGTGCGAGCAGACGCCCAAGCCCGACATGGCCGTGATCATCGGGCCGCCCATCATGATGAAGTTCGGCGCAGAGACCACCCGCCCCTACGGCGTGCACACGGTCGTTTCGCTCAACACCATTATGATCGACGGCACCGGCATGTGCGGCGGCTGCCGCGTCACGGTCGGCGGAAAAATCAAGTTCGTCTGCGTGGACGGCCCCGGGTTCGACGGCCACCTCGTGGATTTCGACAACATGATGAAGCGCCTGCGCGCCTACAAGCCGCGCGAGGACGCCGACCACAAAGATCACCACTGTCACCTCGAAGAGGCCGCCAAGGCCCTTGCGAACAAATGAGAAAACGGGCGAACACTTAGGTTCGCCCCTACCAACTTCAACTTCCTAACTCTTCCTTTTCCCCCATGCACACATCCCCCTCCGCTCTCCAACAGACCGCTGCCGCCAAATTGGCGGAGCTCTCCGGCAAAACGCTCTCCCCGCGCGACCGCATGGCCATCCCCGCACAGGAGATGCCGTCGCAGGACCCCGCCGTGCGCAGCCACAACATGGACGAGGTGGCCATCGGCTACTCGGCGGAGCAGGCCCAGCTCGAAGCCCTGCGCTGCCTCCAGTGCAAGAACGCGCCGTGCATGCAAGGGTGCCCCGTGCGCATCCGCATCCCCGATTTTCTGAAGGCCGCCGCCGAAGGCCGCTTCGACGAAGCCGTGGCGATCATCCGCGAGAACAGCCTGCTGCCCGCCGTCTGCGGACGCGTCTGCCCGCAGGAAAGCCAGTGCCAAGCCCCCTGCACCCTCGGCAAGGCGCTCAAGGATACGGACAAGGCGGTCGCCATCGGCCGCATCGAGCGCTATGTGGCGGACCTCCAGCGCGAAAGCGGCCGACAGGCCGTCCCCGAAATCAAGCCGCCCACCGGCAAGCGCGTGGCCGTCATCGGCAGCGGACCGGCCAGCATCACCGTGGCGGCCGACGTGCGGCGCGAAGGCCACGAGGTCACGATGTTCGAGGCTTTCCACAAGCCCGGCGGCGTGCTGATCTACGGCATTCCCGAATTCCGCCTGCCCAAAACCATCGTGCAGAAAGAGATCGATTCGCTGGTCGCCATGGGCGTCAAGCTGGAGACCAACTTCGTGGTCGGCCGCACGCGCAAGCTGATGGACCTGATGGACGTCGACGGCTTTCACGCCGTGTTCGTCGGCACCGGCGCGGGCCTGCCCAAATTCATGAACATCCCCGGCGAAAACCTGGTGGGCGTCTTTTCGGCCAACGAGTATCTGACGCGCGCCAACCTGATGCGGGCCTACGACACCGCGCACGCCCACACGCCGATCTACA
>Ga0116170_10002930_pt1 | contig 16158 bp, 8 predicted proteins | sample AD_JPNHW1_MetaG_FD_89797 | JGI IMG/M metagenome (GOLD analysis project Ga0116170, IMG submission 89797) | Active sludge microbial communities of municipal wastewater-treating anaerobic digesters from Japan - AD_JPNHW1_MetaG | ecosystem: Engineered > Bioreactor > Anaerobic > Digestate | place...
ACCCACAAAATATTTTAGCAAGGTCACATCAATAGCATCAACACCATTGGCCGATTGCATGGTATCGGCGGTATATTTATCATAGGAAAGTGAGTAAATACCATCCGGTATGCATATTAATTGGTACATACCCAAGGCATCACTCGTATCGCGGGCTATTTCGTTCCCGCTGGATTTATCTTTAAGGATTACTATTACCTTACTGATATTATAGATGGCGGAATTGTATGAGGGTAAATTTGGCGCAGGTGAGCCAGCATTAGCTTTACCCGCATAACGCGTTTTTCCGCTGATAACATGTCCGTTTACTGAAATTGGCAATGTTGATTCAACACCATCACCGCATAAATTATGGCCTTTTACTGTGATATTACCTGATACAGCGTTTAGGCCGTAATCGACAGTAATAGTATTTGTAGAACTTGTCCCTGTGGCGCCCAGGGGTAATGTCCAAATATACGATGTGGCGTCGGTAATATTCGGAACAGAATAGATCACTGAATTTTGACCCGGGCAAATTGTTGATATTCCTGATATTGTTCCAGCAACTGCGGGCAATGAATTAACCGTAATGGTTGTGGTTGATGTACTGTCATCACAGGTATTGTAAATGGTATGATGCATAAAAACTTTATATATGCCACTTGTTTTGGCAATATATATGGAATCAGTTGCTCCGTTAATGTCTGTTCCGTTGTGTGCCCACTGATAAGTAACACCAGGTCCTGTTGGGGCTTTAAGAATTAAAGAATCACCCTGGCATAAGGTTGTTGAACCTGTATAGGAAATTTCAGGTGATGACTGATTTACAGTAAATGATTTAATATTTATTAAACTCCATTTGCTGTGTGTGTCCATTGCCCTAAGATAAATAATATGGTTGCCGGCAGGAACACAAGCCAAATCTACATTAAATAGCTTCGAAATATTTGTGGAGCTTGGATTTACACTTACCTGAATGCCATTTCCAAAACCAGGGTCTGAATCGATATAATATTCTAACCTGCAAATATTTTTATTTGATAAGCTTACCTTATAAAATGATTGCGTTTGTGTTAAACTCCATTTGTTTTGATTGTCTTTTGCCCTAAGGTACAATATATGAAATCCATCATTAATGCCGGATAAAGGAATATTCAGGTTTTTTGTAATATCAGCAGATGAATTGATATTCAAATTTGTTCCATTGCCAAAACCAGGATCAGTATCGATAAAATATTCCAATTTTGTAATATTAGGGTTTGTAATAGTTGTATTGTAAAATGGCTGTGTCTGCACAATGCTCCATTTTCCAGAATTATCTTTTGCCCTTATATACAATAAATGAAATCCACTGGAAATACTGTTGAGATTAATTGTAAAATTTTTGGTGATATTTGATGAAGAGGTTATTACCAATGAAGTTCCATTACCCAAGCCAGGATCGTTGTCGAGGAAGTATTCCAGTTTTGTGATGTTCGGAGCGCTAAGAGTGACATGGTAAAAAGGCATTGTCTGGCATGAACTCCAGATTCCATTATTATCTTTTACCCGCACATATAATATATGAAATCCCGTTGAGAGGCTATTCAAAGGAATATTAAAATTAGAAGTAATATCGCTTCCCGTTGTTAATGCTACAGAAGTACCATTTCCAAAGCCGGGGTCGGTATCGATGAAGTATTCAATTTCTTTTACAACATTTTGGAATACGGTCGTGAAAGATATTGGTGCTGACCATGCGCTGGTATCATTAACGCCACAGATGGCTCTAACGCAATAATCATAATTTGTTCCATCAGATAAGCCCGATAAAATATAGGGATTTGAATTACATATTATTTTTATTCCGGTTCCCTGAATAAAGTTGTGTGGACCATATTCAATCTGCCATTGGGTAGCTGTACTCGACCACCCTAAATCAGCAGAATGTTCAGTAATGTATAATGCTGTTAAAAAAACCGGTGTGCCACAATAAGTTTCATATGAAAATGTGATTGAATCACCGATTTCAGAAATATTATAAATATTTAGCCCACAATCTATTCCATCTGATAAAAAACATTTAGGATCGGTAGTCAAATTAAAACTAGTTCGGCCTTCATCAGCACAAAAATTTGCAAATTCTATCGATCCGTTACTATTTATTGTACCTCCGGGCCGATATATATATACTTCATCAGGTGGCCCATTTTTATTTCCAACAGAATCAGGATTTATTCTGTAAATTAATAAGCCTGAAGCGGGTGTTGAAATTTCAAAAACTCCTTCTTTCTTTCTGTATTCTAAAACAAAATATTCATTGGTAAGGCATGGTGCAACAATTTTATAACAATTATTAACAGGTGAGGATAAAGGTTTTATTGAATAAGTTCCTGGAGATATAACAGGGATAGAATCAATCCAATTACCATATTTATATTTCATGTAGGCACCCATGTGTTGAGGCGGGTTTTGGGTATTTTCCATCAAATCCCAGGAACCCACAGGGGCTAATCCATCCTGACTATAATGATACAAATCCGGTGAACCAAGTGAGTGAAACATTTCATGACATAATACTCCGACACCCAAATTCCGTGTGGGAATTTGGATTTGAAAATTATAATCCCACACCTGCTTTCCGTTTATATAAGCATTTTCGGAATATAATGCCCATTGGTGCGGCCATAAAAGACTGCTCCACCCATCACAATCACCCTCAATTATAAAACAGACATTATCAACATAACCATCATTGTCGCTGTCTATATCCAGCGAAGAAAGTATTTGCGAGCTTACATCATTAACTGCATTTTTTAATAAGGTATGTTCTCTTATAGTTCTTTCATTTCCATTATTGCCGTCATTATAACCATTAGGGTTGGTGGTTGCATTGTAAGGTTGATAATAATTTCTTGGATGTGAATCAATGTATGATACTACTGTTGAACCTGAAGGGACGGGATAAAAAGTGGATGAAATAGAAAGGTGATTATATGATACTTCATTAAAGTAATTTCGTAATGAGTTATATCCGGCAGAAGAATTATTAAACATATCATTATATAAAGAAATATCATCGGTATATTCACTTTCATTACTAAATCGTATAAATATTATTATATTATTGATAGTTCCTGAAGTAGCAATTTTTTCTTGTTTGATATTCCGAGTATTTTGAGTAAGCGGAATTTTTGAAGGAGTCTTTTTTCTATAAGTTTCCCTGATATTCTTAACTTTTGTTTGTGAAATATTAATACCAGGCTGCAAACTATTAATTGCGGGATTATCAACTCCTACAATCAAAGAAGTCGGGGCTAATGAATCATTTGCAAGTCGTGCATAAACATAATATCCGGTTTGCTCATTAACTATAATCGTATAATTGTTGCTGTCGTGCATCCAATGATAGTATTCATCGCCATCGGCAAAAATATAAATTGCCATACCATTGGGCTGATTCAGTGTCAGTGGATAATTTATTAAATTGCCTGCACGAGCCGAAAATCCGGTGTATAGTAATAGAATTATCGTTATTGTTCTAAAATATTTTTTCATAATAAAAATTTTAAACAATGTATAAACTATAGTCTATAATTATCATGTTTCAAATTATTTTGAAGGGAACCTGCAATTTATTTCAGTTTAGTAGAAAATAAAATAAATAAGGTTAATGCACTTTAGCTTTTACCGTTACATTAATTCCATTTCCCGTTGTACCAGTTGATGGCATATTGATTTCATAAACCGCCGGTATTTCAGGCATCCCTGATAATACATAAGGGGTGACCCCGCCAAAGATGCCACAGTCTGTCCCATCGTTTCCAGCGCCTATGGCAGGAGAACCAGATTTTAACTGAAAGCGTCCGTCACTTGAATAACTTCCTTGGGTAGGGAAACCGACAAAAATATCAAACAAACTTATATTTTGCATGTTGCCATTAGCTGCAAGAAATTGAGTGCCGTCTCCGATATTATTAAAAAAATTGTTGTTGTTTAATGTTAAAGCACCACACATTATGTTATTAGAATAAGTAAAATTATGTGTATCATAGATGTTGCAATTTAATATGTTGTTACTAATCAAGCCAGAAAAATTATTTCCAAAACCTATTCTTGAACAATTAGTGCAATTGCCATTATTAATGCAGTTATTTGTTATTATGACATTGTAGATATTTGAAGAACCTGTATTCCTTGTTATCTCTCCTATTATATAATTTTGACTTAATAAAATATTACCATAAGAAATTGATGAGTTTATATGAATGTTTTTTGTATTATTTTTTAATAAACTGATATTTCCGACTTTGATTTCAATATCTCCTGTAATTTCTAAGCCAGTCATGATTGTTCCCTCACTTCCTGTATTAAAAGTTACGGTTCCGAATTTTGAAGAATTTAGATTTGCCTGGGTTTGTGGGTTCTCAGTCAAAAAATAACCTGTGCCAATAATAATCAATTGCTTTGAAATTGTGATATTTCCATAGGATGTAGGGGAGCCTTCCACGTATATGGTATCCCCATTAGATGCTGCATTTTGCGCAGTCGTAAAACTCGTAAAATCTGTGCTGATGCCTGCATTGTTATTCAGGCGCCATACTTTTGCATTGGTAATGCTGCTCATGCATACAAAGCAGATAACTAAGACCGAATACGAGATTTTGTTTTTCATAGTTTAAGGTTATTAATTTATTAAAACTTTCAATGATTTGTTATTTATGTAAATGAAATATTAATCAAAAATACTAAATATGAAAATATTAACAAAGAAAATGTTTTTATATTTTTAGCTGTAATGGATTATAACATGCCGAACTTTATTATGGTCAGGGATTACATCAAGTTTTAATTAAATATATCATCTATTTCACTATTTTTATCATAAGACCATTCATTCCCCAACCTGATAAAAACAACTATAGTTTTTATAATCTATTTGTATTCGATTAGTCTGCCTATAGCCACACTTATCCGTATAAAATAATTTGAATGTTAGTTCCCCACGCGCATTTTTCATGCTATGTTTTTTCTTGATCCTTTGCGGTTTTTTTAATCCTAAAGACAATAAGACAAAAAACAACTAATATTAAAGATACCTGTGAAATGAACCTGGCAATAATTATTGGTTGGGGTTTATAGCTAAAAGTAATCTCGTTTTTTCCGGGAGGAAGAATGACGGAGTTCAGGGTATGGTTAACCCGGTATATTTTTGTAGGGTTATTATTAATGGTTGCAAGCCATCCTTTATTGAAATTTTGAAAAAAAACCAACAGGCAGCTATCGCTGCAAACTGCTGTGGCCTGGGCCGAGGATGGTGTTAGTTTCGCTATTGTTATATTTTGACCGGCTTGTTTTTTTTGTTGAAAAAATGGAAAATCATTTTCTGTAAAAACCATTCCCTGTTGTCCAAAATTGTTTGCGGTAATACTGTCGAAATTTTTTATCAGTGTATCAGCAAAGTAGAATAGTTTATTTTGTTTTATTTTTTTGAAATAAGCTCCCTGGTAATCAACTAAATTTGTGTATGTTCTTATTTGAAAAGGATTATATCCGTCGTAGGCTGGCCTTTGGTAAAATATACTGAGGTTTCGCCAGAAACACTGGTAAGCGCCTGTTGAATCTGAACATGCTGAAACCGGCATAAGCGGCGCCGGAAAGCCATGGATGAAATTTTGATTTTCAAATGTTCTTATTTCTTTGCTTCTGAAATTATCATAATACACCGTGCAGGGTGAATTAAGTTTTGTTGCAATCAAAAGATCAATGAGGACAAAACCTAAAATCAAATATTGGATTTTTATTTTTTTAAGGTAATTGATCAGAAGGAAGCACACCAATAAGGCGGATTGGATAATCAAATGGAATGCGGCCCTTTGTGCAACCGTCGTGTCATTGGGAAATTGCCACGCGAGATTAATAGTAATATTTTTCAGGTTCAGGTATCCGTTTATCCTCAAAGTAATGATCGTTATACAAAAAAGTAATATTATTGAACCCAAAATGTACAGGTAGCTTTTATTTTTTTTATCAAAAAAGTATTGCATGGAAAATCCTGTGGTCAACAGGAATGCAACAATAGCAAAATAGCGGAATACCGAAGGGAACCGGAACATATTCATCAGAGGGAGGTAATGGAAAAGAAATCCGCGGAAGGGTAAATAACCGCCAAAAGCAAACAACAGATTAATAAAACCGATAATTAATATGACAATTGAAATCCTGGATTTTTTTTGAAAAAAATAAAGTAAGAAAAAGGCCAGAGAAAAAATTCCGAAATAGGCATTTGCCATCGAGACGTCAGTATTAAGGAATTCGGCATTGCCAGCTACCGAATAGGGTGCAATAAACGACAACGAACATTGAGGCGAAAACGGATTTGAAAGAGCATCTTCAAGGCTTGTGCTGCCGAATCGTCCGATTTGATCTTTATTATATAAAACCGATACGAAAAACGATAACGCCAATAATCCAAAGACTATTAATGCCACAGAATTCAGCTTAAAAAATTGTATGAAATCCTTATATCTTTTCCGGATAAAAAGCCAAACGGAATAAGCAATAAATATTACAAGCAGATGATAACCTAAAATTATCCAAAACGCAGGGTATCCTCCTGTTGCCAACAGGAACAGAAAAAATGCGGTGGTAATTGCATGGAAAAACTTTTTCCTTTTGATCAGGAGAATGTAACTATTTAAAATATATGGAATCCATGTAGCGGCAATAATGTAGGAGAGATGCTGGGAATTACCCACAATAAAACCTGAAAACATATAGCAAATAGCGAGAATAAAAGCCGTCCATTTTGAAAAGCCGGTATTTTTGCTTAACACATAAAACCCAATAGAGGCAAAAAATATGTGTAAAATATATTCAACCGAAATGGTATAAATGTTATAACCGGCAAAAAGCCCTATTAACCACGTAAAAGGGTACCATACACCTCCCTGTGGGTCGGCACAAACCGGCAGTCCCAGCAATTGGTATGGCATCCAATATGGGAAATAATTATTTTTTAAACATTCACCGATGTAATACCTGTAAGGATATACCTGGTCGATCATATCCCATTTCAGCGGGTGAATAAAAAATGAAATATTATAATAACCGGCAATAGTTATCAGAAAAAGAAAAAAATAAATTTTCAGGTCGGATGATTTTTCTGATTTGAGATATTTCCCAAAGTTTTTAAAACAATAATTATTCATGAATGGGAAATAATGCAATCCTTACGACAACGCCTGGTTAAGTTTTGAAGCCTGTTCGATAACTTTTTCGTATTCTTCAGGTGTGAGCTCGTTGTAGAAATAATTGACAGGATTGATCTTAGCACCGTTTTTAATAATTTCATAGTGACAATGTGGTGCCACGGATAAACCTGTGCTGCCGACAAAGCCGATGACCTGTCCCCGTGTCACTTTCATGCCGGGTTTTACAATTATTTTACTCAGGTGGCCATATAATGATTGATATCCAAAGCCGTGATTAATGACACATACAATCCCGTAGCCGCTTTCATTGCCTTTGGGATCAATCACCGTTCCGTCGCCTGTTGCATACACGGGAGTGCCTGTTTTTGCGGCAAAATCAATACCTGTATGCATGCGTGCGGTTTTATAGATAGGATGAATGCGGTAGCCAAAACCTGAAATGATACTTCCTTTAAGTTTCGAAATAGGTTGAATAGCCGGAATACTTGAAAGCATTTTTTCTTTGTTCCTGGCCAGGTTGATGATTTCATCAAATGATTTTGACTGGATATAAAGTTGCCGTGAAATCAGGTCTAACTTCATAGCGGTCTTTTTCATCAATTCCGAATTTTCGTAGCTTTTAAGGTCTTTATATCGGTCTTCACCGCCATAGCCGGCTTTTCGGATATCATCAGAAATAGGTTCAGCTTCAAAAATTGTACGGTAAATATTATTATCGCGATTTTTAAGATTTTCAATGATGGACGAAACCTGATCCATACGATTATTCAGCAATGCATATTGAAGTTTCAACTTTTCATTTTCTCGCTTCAGAACCCTTTCTTTCGGAGAATCAATAAAACTGTAAAGAACAAGCATAATAGCCGCAGAAAGTACCATACCAGAGGTTAAAATCGAAATAAATTTCAGCGCACTTTTTTTTACTGACCCCCTAAACTCTTCAAAAGAAAGAGTTTTGGTGTTAAAGTGATACTTCTTTTTTTTCATCTGCCTGAATTTAATTTAAAAAACTATTTAACGCAAAACCGGCACTAATTGATATTGTTTAATTCACAAAGCTAACAAAAAAAATTAATTTTGCAGTGGTTTTTATATGGTAATAAAAGTTAAAAAAGCTTTAATAAAAATCTAAATAATTAATATACAAACAATTACGCAAGGCGTTATTATATCAATTTACAATTATGAAATCATCTGAAGTACGAAAAACTTTTCTCGAATTTTTTGAATCCAAACAGCATAGTATAGTCCCGTCTGCGCCAATGGTCATAAAAAATGATCCTACCCTGATGTTCACCAATGCAGGCATGAACCAGTTTAAGGATTATTTCCTTGGAAATGCCGTTTCATCAAGCAAGCGTGTTGCTGATACACAAAAATGTTTACGTGTTTCAGGGAAGCACAATGATCTTGAAGAAGTAGGACATGATACCTATCATCATACCATGTTCGAAATGCTTGGCAATTGGTTATTTGGTGATTACTTTAAAAAAGAGGCTTTAGAATGGTCATGGGAATTATTGACCGGAGTAGATAAACTTGATAAGGATTCACTTTATGTTACGGTATTTGCCGGCGACGACAAGGACGGGCTGTCAAAGGATGCTGAGGCATATAATTTCTGGAAGAACATTGTCCCTGAAGAAAGGATTTTGCTGGGATCCAAGAAAGATAATTTCTGGGAAATGGGTGACAGCGGCCCCTGTGGTCCATGCTCTGAAATTCATATTGATATACGCGACGAGGAGGAAAAAAGGAAGGTAAATGGTGCGGAGCTTGTCAATAAAGGGAATCCGCTTGTTATAGAAATCTGGAACCTCGTATTTATTGAGTTTAACCGCAAAGCTGATGGTTCCCTGGTGAGCTTACCAGCCAGGCATGTTGATACAGGAATGGGATTTGAACGCTTATGTATGGCGCTTCAGGGAGTGAAATCAAATTACGATACGGATGTGTTTCAACCATTAATACAGCAGATAGCCGTATTATCAGGCAGCCGTTATGGTGATGATTCCCAAAAAGATATTGCCATGCGCGTGGTAGCCGATCACCTGAGAGCTATTGTTTTTGCCATAGGCGATGGTCAGCTGCCTTCGAACAACAAAGCAGGATACGTGATACGGCGTATTTTAAGACGGGCTGTAAGGTATGGGTATACATTTCTCGGTTTTAAAGAGCCGTTTATAAATGCCCTGGTACCGTTACTGGTCAGGCAAATGGGCGATGTGTTTCAGGAAATCAGGGCCCAGCAGGAGTTGATCTCAAAGGTTATTGCCGAGGAGGAGGCATCTTTTTTACGGACACTGGAAGTCGGAATCCATAAGTTCGATAATTATAATGTTCCCGACAGCAAAACCATTGATGGCCAGTTCGCCTTTGAATTGTTTGATACTTATGGCTTCCCGATAGATCTTACCCAGCTGATGGCTAAAGAAAAAGGCTGGACTGTCGATATGGCCGGATTTGGCAAATGCATGGAAGAGCAGAAAAACAGATCAAGGCAGGCAGCACAGGTTGATAAGGAAGACTGGGTGATGCTTCATGAATCAGAGAAAGAGACAGATTTTACCGGTTACTCTGAAACAGAATGTAAATCGACAGTTATAAAATACCGAAAAATTAAAATAAAAGATAAAGAGCAATACCAGATTGTTTTGGACAGAACGCCCTTTTATGCTGAATCAGGCGGCCAAACAGGAGATAAAGGGACACTTGATTTCGGAGGAGAAGTGATTCAGGTACTTGATACAAAAAAGGAAAACAATTTAATCGTACACCTTATCCCGGCCCTTCCGAAGAATATTACAAATGCATGCATAGCCAGGATTGACGGCAGAAAACGCCGGCTGACACAAAACAATCACACTGCAACGCATTTGTTGCATAAAGCCTTAAAGGATGTCGTCGGTAATCATGTTGAACAAAAAGGTTCGTATGTGAGCGATGATCGCCTGCGATTTGATTTTTCACATTTTACCGGTGTTACAGCCGAGGAAATCAAAAAAATTGAAAAGATTATTTTTGAAAGAATTTCTGATAATCTGCCGGTGACAACAGATGTTGAAAGTATGGAAGATGCCCGGAAAAAAGGCGCTGTTGCCTTGTTCGGTGAGAAATACGGGGATATGGTGCGTGTGGTAACCATCGGAAACGATTATTCAAAAGAATTATGCGGCGGCACACATGTGAAGTCTACCGGGCAGATCGGATTATTTGTCGTTGTTGAAGAAACGGCCGTGGCTGCGGGTGTAAGGCGTATTGAAGCCATTACCGGGGAAACGGCATTCAATTACCTTGTTCAGCAATATATAGAGCCGTTGAATCAAATAAAATCATTATTAAAAAAGCCTTACACTGAGCTTCCGGATGTTGTTGGTGTGCTGATTGATAGTAATGCGGCGCTGAGGAAACAGATTGAGGTATTTCAGAAGGAAAAATCGGCGGATTTGAAAAATGTTTTAAAGGATAAAGCCGAAAAAATCAACGGTATTAATTTTATTGCAGAGCAGGTTAATGTTGATGCGGTCAATATTAAAGATATTGTATTTGCATTGAAAAACGAAGTTGAGAATTTATTTGTCATTCTCGGTAATAGTGATGGAGGTAAGGCAAATATCACACTTATGATTTCTGACAATTTGGTCAAGTCGAATAACTGGAATGCATCAAAGATTATCCGTGAGTTTTCGAAGGAAATCATGGGTGGCGGCGGCGGTCAGGACTTTTATGCTACTGCCGGCGGTAAAAAACCCGAAGGACTTGTTAAAGTATTTGATATGGCAAGGGAATTCGTTTCAATGAATGTTGAAAAACAATAAATTTGATAAAAATCAGTTTTGTCTATTAATCAAATTCCAACTTTCCGGTACATGAAAAAAATATTTGTAATTTCATTTTGCTTATTATATAATGTTCTTTTATCTCATGCGCAGGATGTCGGAATTGGCGAGTGGCAAATACATCTGCCGTACAGGCAATGTGTGGCTGTTGACTTTGTAGGAGAAAAAATATATTGTGCCACATCCAACAGCATTTTTTATTACGATAAAAACGATAACAGTGTAAATACGTTAACCAAAAATAACGGACTGTCTGACGTCAACATCAGTACGATCAGGTACAGCCAGCAATTTGGCTACCTTATCGTGGCTTATTCCAATGCCAATATTGACCTGGTTTCCGGTGATGAGATTATTAATATCTCCGATATAAAACGCAAGCCCATCATGGGCAATAAGACCATCAACAATATTACACTTTATGGAAATTACGCATACCTGTCATGTGGATTTGGTATCGTTGTCCTGGATATTGCTCATAAAGAGATTTTTGATACGTATTATATCGGCCATGATGGCAGCGCTATTGATGTGATGGATGTCACGTGCGATGGAACGAAAATATTTGCAGCTACTGAGTCGGGCTTGTATAAAGCAGATTATAACAGCGCCAACCTTGCCAATTATGCCAACTGGAAAAAGGATACACTATTACCGGATCCGGATGGATGTTTTAGTTCGGTTGTGGCTTTCAACGGAAATGTATTTGCCAATCGCTGCTTATTATCCGGCTATAATAATGATACTTTATTTGTATATAATGGTTCAGACTGGCAGGTCTTTAATCCGGTACTGGGCAATGATATTCTCAGTATGAGGGTGACAAACAACCATCTGGTCATATCAAATAACATGAATGTATTTGTTTATAATACTTCGTTGACCGAAGAAGTCAATGTCTGGACTTATAACCCCGGTTCTGTATTGCCGGGTTGCGCTATTTATGATGCTGATGGTACTGTTTGGATTGCTGACAAGAAAAGCGGGCTTGTAGGTTATAAAGATTGGACTGCCAAAAAAATTGCTCCCAATGGTCCCGGCAATAATAACGTGTTTTCAATGGACATCTCCGGGAGTGATCTATATGTTGCCCCGGGTGGTGTGACTTCGTCATGGGGAAATGCCTGGAATGTCAGCGGCGTATTCTCATATATCGGTAATCTGTGGTATGTTCTGAAAGATCAAAATGCGGCATTTGACACGTTATTTGATATTATTGATGTGAAAATAGACCCACGTGATAACACACATGTTTATGCCGCCTCACTTGCGCGCGGACTTGTTGAAATTAAAAACGGAATAGTAACCAACGTTTATGGCGCAGGTAATTCGGGCCTTGAACAACCTTATAGCTTTTACTATTGGCTCGGCATAGGCGGGCTTGCATTTGATAAAGACTTTAACCTTTGGGCGGTGAATACAAATTGTAATAATCTGTTCAAAGTATTAAAACCCGATGGAACGTGGACATCATTTAGCACCATACCTTACCTTTATGAAGGAACGGGCGGAAAGATCATGATTGATAATAATGGACAGAAATGGGTGGTTCTTACAAACGGTGCCGGATTACTGGTGTTTAATGAAAACGGAACATGGAACGATAATTCTGATAATAAGATAAGAGTACTCACAACAGCTGTTGGAAACGGAAACCTGCCCAGTAATTCAGTATACAGTATGGCAGAAGACCTCGACGGTAAGATATGGGTCGGGACAGATAAAGGCATTGCTGTGTTTTATAATCCCGAAAATATTTCCAGCGGCAGCAATTTCGATTCTCAGGTGATAACAATTATGCAGGATGGCACTGCCCAGCATCTCTTGGAATTTGAACGCGTTACAGCCATTGCTGTTGATGGCTCGAATAAAAAGTGGTTCGGGACCGAAAATGCCGGAGTTTTTCTTATGAGTGAAGATGGCCAAAAAGAGATTTTCCATTTTACAGAAGACAACAGTCCGCTGTTATCAAATACAATAACAAGTATTGCCATAGATGGCAGAACCGGAATGGTGTATTTCGGGACCTCCAATGGGATAGTATCTTTTAAGGCATACGCTACGCAAGGTGGCGAAACATTTTCGAATGTTTATGCTTATCCCAATCCTGTCCGCGAAAACTTTAGCGGGATGATCGGGATCAAAGGCCTGGTGAAAGATGCCACCGTGAAAATTACAGATATCAGCGGTACTCTTATTTATGAAACAAAGTCTGAAGGCGGACAGGCCGTTTGGAACGGAAAAAATTTCAATGGAGATAGCGCAAAAAGCGGCGTTTATTTTGTGTTTTGCAGCAGCGAAGACGGAATGGATAAGTTAGTTACCAAGATCATGGTCATCAATTAAGCGGCCTGTGAAATTATGATCTCAAAGACAAGGGCTATTGTCCTTAAAACGGTCAATTATTCCGAAAGCAGCGTCGTAGTTAAAATGTATACCAAACAGTTCGGATTAAAATCTTTTTTGATACGTGGTGTCCGGAAAAAGCATTCCAGGATCAGTGCCAGCCTGCTTCAGCCATTAAGCATCAACGAGGTTGTTTTTATTAACAAAGAAAAAAACCAGCTCCATATTCCAAGGGAAATTTCGTCGTGCTGTCAGTTTACCAGCATATCATTTGATGTTATTAAGAGCGCCCAGATAATCTTTATGAATGAGCTTGTTTACCGGTCGGTACACGAGGAAGAAACCAACCATGACCTGTTTGATTTTCTGGCGAAATGCATAACCTACATTGACAGGCTGCCTCAGGCACAGGGGAACTTACATTTAGTATTCGCATTGCATCTTTCAAAATTCCTTGGATTTTGCCCTTTGGGAAACTTTACCCCGCAAACGCCCTACTTTCTGCTGCAGGAAGGGGTGTTTAGTAAATATAAAACCGATGATGATCTTTTTCTTGATCAAAAGCAATCGGAGCTCCTGGATAATTTTCTTAACGCAACATTGGAAGAATCGGCCAAATTCAGGCTTTCTGGATATATCCGAAAGAGCCTTCTTGAAAAAATAATTCTTTATTACCAGCTTCATCATATAGGAGTGGGAGAGATCAAATCTCTTGAAGTTTTATCAGAGGTTTTTCACTTATAAAAGTTTTCTTTAATTTTAACACCGAAACTGTATTTGACGGCATTCCGTGATAGATTTATTCAGGAATGAGACCGCACAATGTTTTTAATTAAAAATGACTGGATTTATATTGAGAATTTGTAATCAAACTATTTTATGAAAAAGTATTTTCCATACATAGCCGGCGAATTTGTTGAAACGCAGGCTGCGATATCTGTGATCAATTCATACACCCGTGAATGTTTTGCGGAAGTTTCAATGGCTTCGGCAGATGACCTTGAACGTGCCATAATTGCTGCACTGAAAGTGGAGAAAGAATTAGCCGTTATGCCATCGTATAAGCGTTATGAAATATTAATGCAAATTGCCACCAGGCTGAAAGAAGAAAAAGATGATATCGGGATCACATTGAGTAAAGAAGCCTGCAAGCCATTAAAACTTGCCCTGGCCGAGGTCGACCGTGCCATACAAACCTTTATTGTTGCAGCTGAAGAATCGAAACGGCTGCCGGCCGAGTATATCAGTGTTGACTGGACTGCAGCAGGTTCAGGTAAGGAAGGCCTGGTGAAATATTTTCCTGTAGGTTTGGTAGCGGGGATTTCGCCTTTCAACTTTCCATTGAACCTGGCTGTGCATAAGATAGCACCTGCAATTGCTGCAGGATGCCCGATCATCCTTAAACCATCATCATCGACACCGCTCACTACTCTTGAACTGGCGAGGATCATTGACACGACGGAATTGCCCAAAGGGGCTTTATCCATATTGCCGATGGACAGAAAAACGGGAAATATCATGGTAACGGATGAGAGGTTTAAACTGCTTACCTTTACCGGCTCTCCGGAGGTGGGCTGGAAAATGAAGCGTGATGCCGGGAAGAAGAAAGTGGTACTTGAATTAGGCGGTAATGCTGGTGTGATTGTTACGCGAACAGCTGATATAACCAGTGCTGTCGCCAAATGTGTGGCGGGCGGTTTTGCCTATGCAGGGCAGGTGTGTATTCATACACAAAGGATATATGTACACAAGGATATCTTTCAGGATTTTACACGGGAATTTGTAGAAAAGACGATAAATCTCAAGGGTGGCCCTGCTGAAAATGCAGATACTGATATTTCCGCACTGATCGATGAAGAAAATGCCCTTCGTGTGGAAGCATGGGTGAAAGAGGCCGTGGCCGGCGGGGCGCAGTTGTTATGCGGTGGAGGCCGGCAGGGAAGTTTTATTGAGCCGACCGTATTGACAGCAACGAAACAGGAGATGAAAGTTAGCTGTTGTGAGATTTTTGGCCCTGTCGTAGTTATAGAGCCCTATGAAGATTTTCAAAAAGTTGTCGGAGAGGTGAACAGCGGTCGCTATGGGTTGCAGGCCGGCGTTTTCACCGACAGCATATCAGAAATGGATTATGCTTTTAATAATATTGAAGTCGGCGGACTGATGATCAATGAAGTTCCCACATTCAGGATGGACCATACACCATACGGCGGCGTCAAGGATTCCGGCCTGGGCAGGGAAGGCGTGAAATATGCTATTTTGGATATGATGGAACCGAGGCTGATGGTGAAAGGCTGATTACTGAAATCTATAAATAGGTTTCTAAATTGAAGTGTTGACTTTGCAAAAATGAATAAAAACTGCCAACCCGAGTTGGCAAATAATAATTGTTTCAAGTAATTTAATTTCCAAAAAAAAGTTCAGGTTATCACAAAAGACGTCATCGACAACGATCCCATCACAAGTTTATCATTGAAAAATGTAATCTTTTCACCCTCCTGCTTCATCGCTACAATATAAAGGAGCGGCAGGTAGTGTTCCGGTGTGGGAATGGCCGAACGGACTTCCTTTCCAAGGTTTTTATAGTCGATAAGCGGATCAAAATTATTGTCCAGAATCAGATTATTGATGGTGTTGTGCGCATTTTGTGCCCATTCATATCCTGACTGATGGTTCCAGTCAACAAGGCCAAGGTTGTGTACAATGTTACCGCTTCCGATTACAAGAATATTTTTTTCCCTTAGGAAGCCCAGTTCTTTACCAAGATGATAATGATACAGCGCATCTTCATTATAATTCAG
>Ga0116170_10002931_pt1 | contig 16157 bp, 13 predicted proteins | sample AD_JPNHW1_MetaG_FD_89797 | JGI IMG/M metagenome (GOLD analysis project Ga0116170, IMG submission 89797) | Active sludge microbial communities of municipal wastewater-treating anaerobic digesters from Japan - AD_JPNHW1_MetaG | ecosystem: Engineered > Bioreactor > Anaerobic > Digestate | place...
AATCTCGTAACGGGTTTGCCATTTGAGATCCTCGGTAAGCTCGTAGCGAAAGCTCGTCGCGTCGCCTGAGTCGACGACGTATCCCGCGGCGTCAGGCGAAAGGCTCAAGGCGTTAATGACGGAGGTGACGTTCATCGGTTCCGAGAAGGTAAGCTCGATTATCGGACGTAAGGTGGGAACCGCGGATTCTGGAAGTGGCGTAACCGAGACGAGAATGGGCCGCGTCGAATCAGACGAGGCGCGGAATTCGCGGGTAAAGTCTTCCTTGAGCGAGTTTCCGTCCGTGTCCTCTGCCTCGGTCGTTACCTTGACGCGATACGTTTGCGTCCGCGAAAAGGCTGCGTAGGGCGTAAACTCGAGATGATCGCCCGAGGGCCACGCAAGCGTGCCTTCCATCGCGATGCCGTCCGCGAGGAGGCTGAACGCGCCCTCGGTAAGAGGCTTGTCCGCGTCCGCCGAGAAAAAGACATCGACTTTCGAAAGGCTATCCGTGTCGACGATGCCCGCTTCCGGACTCACGCGGGTGACGCGGAGCGGATCCATCGAGAGAAACTTGCATCCGGTAAGGACGTAAAGGAGGGCGAAGGCGATGAAGACAATCGCGTACCCGTGCGAGGAATGTTTTTTTCTCATGGCGCCACCGACTCGAGATACAGGCCTATATCGTCCGCGAGGCGGCTCCCGCTATCGAGATAAAAACCCGAGGGCCCGCCTTTGATAGAAAGCCTATAGATAACCCGTTCTCCCGTCACTGCGGCATCGGGCAGGGTGAGGTCGTAGTATCGAAGGAAGACGGTGCCGTCGGGATTGCGGCGCGCGCTCACGAGCGAAGGGCTTCGAACCGAGAGCGGGAAAACCGTCTCGAGACTCGTCGCATCGATGAGCCGCTCGGTCTCCGTCGCCGACAGCGGTTCCGAAAAGCGGAAAATGAAATCATGGAGATAGAGTCCCTCGCTCACGCCGATCGGAAGCGGATCGCGCGCGATTAGCTCGGTTCCCTCAAAGACGGGGTTCGGCCCGTCGGGGCTATTCGTTATGGAAAGAAGCGAGAGCGCGGCGAAGGATGGCGTGAAGTCCCAGAGAAGGTCGTCCGTCGTGAGGTTTCCGCTTACGTCGGCGAGTCCCTTCTTGAGCGTGACCCGATACGAAACGCCGGACGCCCATTCGGTTGCCTCAGGATACGCGAGGAAGGTCGCGCCGTCGATAACTCGCACGGTGAGCGAGGTCTCAGGCTCGATCGAGAGCTGTCGATCGAAGGATTCGGGATTGATCGCTTCGGCAAAGCGAAATAGAATCCCTGATTTCCTTTGCATGGATGAAAGGGGAAACGTGGCCGACGCGTCTGCGGGATCTACCGAGTAAGCCTCGGGCCGCTCGGGCGGCGCGGTATCGTCCTGAACGCGGAAGAATCCCCTGCATTCTTCCTTGAGCGGGATGCCTTCCGTATCGATAAGATCCTTCCGGACCGTCCATTGATAGCGCGTGAGTCCCTCCCATGTCGGCTTCGGCTCGATCGTCAGAATCGTACCCGATGAGGATACCGTCGCGGTAAAGGGCGCGGATGGCGAGAGGGCGATGTATCGCCCAACGTCTTTGGCGTTAAGCGGTTTCGAGAAGGTAAGGGCGAGTTTCGCCACTCGGGAGACGACGGCGTCGTCGGCAGGATCCCGCGCGATGAGCTCGGGCGGCGCGGAACGCGCGATGGCGTAGAACGCGACGGATTCACTCACCGAGAATGAACGCCCGTCGGGGGATTTGACCACGCCCTGGCATGAAAGGATGTACGATGTCCCGGCCTTCCAGCCCTCGGTCGGCGTGAGGGTCATGCGATTCCCTTCCCACGAGACGTCGTAGGCGACCGATCCCGAGAATGCCTTAAGCGATGCGGCGCTCTCCGCGTCCTCGCGCCTGACGGGCTCGGAGAACTCGATCCATACGGGATCGGTTGCCGCGATAACGCGCGCGTTCTCGGGAGGGTAGAGCGAGACGCCGAGATCGGAAAGGTCCATCAGCTTGCATGAGGCTGTGAGCGGGATGATCGTGAGCGCGATCGCGGCAATCAGTCTATTTCTCATAAGGCAGCACCTCATCGCCTTCCTTGATGACCGGCGAGGGCTCAAGCGCGACGCGCTCTCCGGGGGCAAGGCCTCCGGTTACCTCGATCTCGCCCTTGTATTCCATCCCAAGCTCGACCGCGCGGGTAAAGGCGCGACCCCCGCGAACGGTTATGACGGCGCCTTTCGCGCCTTCCCTGAGCGAGAGCGCGGAAAGCGGGATGAGAGTCTTCTTGACGGGCTTACCCGTCGCGACGGTAACGTTTGCGAACATCCCCGGTTTCGCGCGACTTGCCATGCGCCGCACGAGGGCCTTGACGGTGACGTTACCCGACTGGGGATCGACCGTCGGTGAGACGATGTCGACCGTGCCCGCGATCGGCTCGCGCTGAAGCGACTCGACCGTAACCGAAACGGGCATACCCTTCTTCACGCGAGCGATTTCTCCCTCGTTGACGGGGAAGACGACCCAAGCGTCCTCGGAGCTAAAGACCGTCATGATTTTTTCACCCGCCTCGACCCGCTCGCCCGGTTCCTTGTAGAGCGCGCCGACTATCCCCTCGATGGGCGATTCGATTGAGAGTTCGCGGACGAGCGCCTCCGCGGAGGAAAGCTCCGTTTCCGCGGTCGCCTCGTTTGAGCGCGCTACCTCGAGCTCAGCCCGTTTGGTTCGGGTATTAAGGTCGACGAGGAGCGCGCGTCTTTGTTCTGGATCTGGCGGTACTTGATAGCCCGAATCGGCGAGATCGGAGTCCCTGAGTCCGATTCGCGCGATCGCGTCTTCCTTCTTAAGCATCGCGTACGAGTCCTCGGCGTTCGCGAGCTCGTCCCTCGCCGAACGCATCGCCTCCTCGGTGATCCCGCCGATCTCGAGGAGCCGCTCATTATCCCGAACGCTTGCGTTGAGCGTATCGAGCTTTCGCCCGCTCACGCCGAGCTCGAGCGCCGTTCGGTCAAGGGCGATAAAACGCGACTCGATGCCCCTGCGGGCGTCCTCGTACTCGGCCTCGGCGAGCGCGGTCGCGGATACGGCGCTCTTGAGCGCGGCGGCCGCTTGGTCGCGCCTGATGCATAGCTGCACGTTCTTGAGAGTAGCGATCCTCAAGCCCTTTCCCACGGCGTCGCCCTCGCGGACGGGGATCGCGTCGACGGTTCCCTCGACGGCAGCCGTCACGTCGTTCTTCTTCGTGTAGACGACGCTCCCGAATGAGGCGATGTCCGCGGAAAAATCGCGCGGCGCTATCGTGATCACGCGAAGCTCGGGCTTGATCGCCTTGGTCGTAGCGCGCCCCTGGCGATTCGAGCATGCGGTGAGCGCCGCGCACGCGAATGTCGCGAAAATCGCGAACGTAATCCATGACAGAGGGGTGTATAAAATTCTTCGGTTACGGTTCATCGGGGCCATCCTCATATTTCGCAAGCTCGCCGGGGCTTAAGCCGACGAGCCGCTCGATTTCGCGTTCCGCCTCCTTGAGGCTTAAAACACCGGAAAGGAGATCGAGCCGGTCGTTGAGGAGATCGTTTTCCCCCTCGAGGTAATCGACCCGCTTAATCTGGCCAAGCTCTATCTGAAGCCGCATGATCTCGACCTTCCGCGCCTGAAGGGAAAGCGTCTCCCCGATGAGCCGTTGCTTGGCGCGGAGGCGCTCGTACTCGAGCGCGTACTCCTCAAGCTGAAATGCCGCGTCGCGCTCGGCCGTTTCCCGCGCGTCGACCGCCTCGGCGAGCGAGATTCGCGCGAGGCGCCGGTCCACGATCGCGTCGAGCGAGTCGGGGGTGCGCGCGCTCGAGGAAAGCGACCTTCCATACTCGACGTCGGGAGAGGTCGTGAAGCCGACGGAAAAGCTCATCGGCAAGAGCTCGAGCGGAAACTCAACCGTGGCGCGGAGCCCGTAATTCGGTTTCTGGAGGGGGTAGCGGTCTCCTGAAAGCTGAAAGCTTCCCTGGAGGCTCACGTTCGGCATCCACTTAGAGTCGGCGATCCGGTTCGTGAGCCGGGCCTCCTCGACCTTAAAGCGGCTTTCCATGACGGACTGATTTCGCGCGAGCGCGATCGCCTGAAGCTTCTCGCGCGAGGGCCCGAGCGCATGCCCGCGGTATCCCGAGTCAAGGTCGGTCACGAGGCGAAGCTCGACGGACTGGTCGACGCCGAGAAGCTTTTTAAGGCTATGCTCGGCCGACATGAGCTCGGTTTCCGCGGAAAAGGCTTCCTGCGCGAGGCTCGCGACGCTGGTCTCGGTCTCGACGAGGTCGATCTCGCGGATCTTCCCAAGCTCGTATTCCCTTTGCGCGATCTCGCGCTGACGGTCGACGATCGCCTTAAGCCCATCGAGCGCCTCGAGCTTGAGCCTGAGGATGCGCGTTTGGTTGAAAAGCGAGAAACACGAGTCCCTGACCTCGTCCTCTCCCCGCGAGAGCGAGATTCCCTCGAGGTCAACCGAGAGCGCGTCGATTTGGTTTTGCATCCGCTTCCTTCCCCCTTGCGCGATCGGCACGCTGAGCGTCGACGACGCGCTGATCGCCGCGGCGTCCTGCGCCTCGTAGCGCGTCGTGCGGGAATCCGAGAGGCTGAAGTCGAGGCTCGGCATCCGCGTCCACGCGCTGAGGCGGAGCCGCTCTTCCTCCGCCCGATGCTTGAGCCGCGCGATCCTCAGCTCCGACGAGTTCTTGATCGCCATCGCGTACGCGCCTTCAAGGGTGATTGAAAAGACGTCCGCCGCGAACGAGGCGGACGAAAACACCAAACAAAGTGCGAGAGCTAGCGAGATCGCCCGTACCGCGCCTCTTCCGCTCATATCGCATTCCGCATCGCCCGCGCGATTTCCTTGAAGGTCGCGTCCAAGGATTTGGTAAGGAAGCCGATGGAGTCGAAGGATTCGTCCCCGTCGTGAAAGTACTCGGCGCGGAGGATGGTGTTCCCCGAGCCGTCGCGGATATCGGCGATGATCGCGAGCGAAAGCGTCGAGCGAAATCCCTTCGTGTAGCTTCGCTCCCTAATGAAAAATGATATCGTCGCGCGTCCGATCGAATCGTCACGCGAGATGCCGGTATCGGGCTCCTTCTGGTTGCCCCGTTGCGCTACCCCAATCCCACGCGGCGCGACGGCGATGCCCGCGCGGCTTGCGGATGAGACGATGACCGACTCGATCTCGGCGAGGGACTCCGTGTAGCTATAGAGGGACTCAAGCTCGATCCCGCCGAGTTGAAGCTCTCGAATGGGGGCGCGTTCAGGATGCTCTGGGGTGACGCGAACCGATTCCGTCGCGCAGCCAGAAAGGATGCCGCAAGCAAGCGCAATAATAAGCGCGCGCGCGTTCTGGCTTACCTTCATTCTTCGCTCCCTTGAATCATGCGGCTCTCGAGTTCGCCAAGCGGTCGGGCGAGGGCGCTTTCGGGCGAGATCATCGCCTTGGCGAGCCGCACGCGGCCAAGCGCTTGACTTGCCTGGCCGAAGCGCCAGTAGAGCTCGGCGAGCGAAATCTCCGCCTTCGCGAGGCAGTCCGCGAAGTCGCCTGACCGGGTATAGTACTCGAAGGCCTTTTGATACTCCCTCCGCGCCTCGTAAAGGCTTCCCATGAGGGCAAGGAGACGCGGGTCGTCGGGGTTCCAGCGGAGCGCGCCTTCGATCTCAGCTTGCGCCTCGTCGAACCGTTCTTCGGCGAGGAGCGACCGCGCGAGATAGAGCTCGGCCTCGGGATAGCGAGGATAGCGCCTGAGCAATTTGCGGAGGATTTGCTCGGCGCGCTCGGGACGGAGGAGGAAGAACTCACACTTCGCCTTGAGGAGAAATGCCTGGTGGGATGAGTCGACCTTGAAGCGGCCCGTATCGATGGCCGCGATCGCCTTTTCATAATCGCCTTGGAGGTAGCACGCCTTCGCCTTGGCATAGGTTTGCGTTTCGGCGTCCGTCATGCCGTGACGCGCGCAGGAAAGGAGGATGGTGAGCGCGGAGAGAAGCGCGATCGTTCGCACATGACGCATGCGACGCGACAACCTGCGATGCGACCGCGCGCGATACTCGCCGCCTGCTCGCGTCAGTTCAATGCTTGTCATACGATAAACCTCATGAATGAACGCTGTGTTTTCGATGGCAGCCTTTTCAGATACGGTTTGAGGTTTTGGCTAGAAAGCTTTGTGGTAAAAAATGAACGCGAGCAATTGAGAATTGCATGTCATCGCTCTCAAGAATGAACTCGTTCGCTAAATTGGTAAATGCGCGGCCAAAAGCGTATGCTTCACGCTAAGGAGGGGAATATGAACCCAAAAAAAATCCTGGCCGTAGCGCGGCTTATTTGCGTGACGCTTCTCTTTCTCGCGTTTTCGTCTTGCTCGCGCATTCCGGGATCGAGCGTCGCGGCGAGGCAGGCGCAACGGGATAAAGCGCTCTTCCTCGTCGATTCGTTCAAGTCGGAGGCGCTCTCGGGGAATGCCCTTAAGCAAAACCCCGTTCGCCCGATAACGATCATCCTTCCCCCGTCGTATTACGCGGAACCGGCACGCCGCTATCCGGTCGTATACTATCTCCACGGCTATAAGGATACGCCGGGTACGATCGGGGTCAGTAAAAACTATGTCCTAAAGTTGATGGCGGCAGGGATAATTCCGAACATGATCATCGTCGAGCCGGATTGCACGACGAAATACGGCGGGGGCTTTTACGCGAATTCCCCGATGAACGGCGCGTATGAGGATTACCTCACGAGCGAGCTTATCGCCTTTATCGACGCGAACTATCGCACGATACCCGTCGCCGCCGCGCGCGGTCTTTCCGGATACTCGATGGGCGGGTTTGGCGCCCTCGCGCAGGGGCTTAAATACCCCGATCGTTTCGGCGTCGTGTTCGCCATCGAGCCGGTCGTTCTCGTCCCGGGTGGGCTGAACGCCGCGTGGCATGACTGGGCTCAGGATCATGATTTCCTTTTCGCCTATGCGTCCGCTTTTTCTCCCGACGTATCGGGAAAGAATCCCGGGAAGATCCCCACGCTTGACGGCACGGCGGATGACAATGCGCTCTGCGCTCTCTGGTACGCAGGCGTCGGCGATTGGGACAGGAAGATCGCCGCGTATAGCGCGCTCCCCGCGAAGCTTGAGCCCGATGAGTTTGAGGTCATGATGACCCATACGACGATCGGCTATAACGCCATCCTCGCGGCCGAGCGAAGCCTCGGGGCTTACTCGTCGTTCCTGTCGATCGCCCGGGACATGGCGTGGGCGCATCACGAAAAATGGGACGGAAGCGGGTATCCCCGCGGGCTTTCCGGCGAGCGGATACCGCTCGCGGGCAGGCTCATGGCCATCCCCGACGTGTACGACGCCTTGATAAGCGCGCGCGTGTACAAGCAGGCGCTCACCCACGAGGAAAGCGTGGAGATCATCCGGCGGGGAATGGGCGTCCATTTCGATCCCGATATAACCCTCGCGTTCCTGGACATCGCCGAGTGGTTCAGGGATATCGCGCTCTCGTTCGGCGACGCGCCATAGAGGAATCCCCCGATGGGACTCATTCCGCGCGCCAGAGGTACTTGATGCAAAGGCGATTTTTATCATTTACTGAATGCCTATGTCAGACATGAACGACGCCGGCCCCCGCGCCGGCAACAACAACGCGCTTCGCGCCGCGGCGCGCGCGGGTCTTGCCTCGGCCCGCGAGAACGCGCTCCCGGGCATCATCCTCTGGATCGTCGCGGCGGCCATCGTCGCGGGATATTTCCTCTACCCGCCGATGACCGCGGCCCTCGAGCGCCTTGGGCGGGTCAAGGCCGCGGGCGGCTTCCTCTATTCGGCGATCTCGACCGGCATCTTTGGCGGCCTCATCCCGTTCGCCTGGCGGCTCTTCGTCAACCGCGGCTCGCCCCGCGATCCCGACGCCGCGCCCGCCTGGCAGGCAGGGCTCTTCCTCTTTCTTTTTTGGACCTGGAAGGGCGTCGAGATAGACCTCTTTTATCGGGCGCAGGCGCTCGTGTTCGGCTCGGGCGCGACGCCGGGCACGATCATTCCCAAGGTGCTCGTGGATCAGTTTGTGTACAACCCGCTCTGGGCTGGCTGGACCCAGGTTCTCGCCTACTGGTGGGTAGAGCAGCGCTTCCGACCGTCGGCCCTCACGGACCGCGCGCTGTGGGGCACGATGGGCTCTCGCGTCGTCACGATCCTCATCTCGACGTGGGGCGTCTGGATACCGATGGTCAGCATCATCTACGCGATGCCCGGCAACCTGCAGATCCCGCTCTTCAACATCGCTTTGTGCTTCTGGGGCCTCATGCTCGCGAGCCTTACGAAAGAGAAGCGTCGGTCCTGATCTCCCGTTCGCTTCGCGCGCGCGCTCGGTTGACGCGCGCGCTAGGGAATTTCGAGGCCGGAAATCAGGTATTTCCCCATTGGTGAAAGCCCGCCGCGTGCGTATTGTTAAAGCGTACACGGAAACGGCCCCGAAGGGCCGAAAAGCTTTCATCATAAGGAGAAAGAGAAATGAACGACAACAAGGCAAAGAACGGCAAGAACGCGGGATCCGCACAGACTCAGAACACGAACCAGGCCCCGAAGGCCCCCGCTAAGGACGCCGGCAAGAACGGCGCTAAGAAGTAATTTTCATTGAGTATGCGAAGGGACCACAAAGGCGCCGCGCAAGGCGTTACGCCTCGGTGATCTCTTCGCGGATCGCGTATTTCGTGAGCTCCGCGACGCTGTGGATATCGAGTTTGTCCATGATTTGCGTCCGGTGGGTTTCGACCGTCTTAACGCTCAGCGAAAGATCTGCCGCGATCTCCTTCGTAGATTTTCCCTCGGTAATCGATTGCAGTATCTCGAGCTCGCGGTTAGTGAGGATCGAGAACGCGCGCTCGCCCTGATGTTCCGTCCCTCGGAGCAGTTCCATGACCAGGGGTCCCGAGGCCGCCGGGCTTATGAAGACGGCGTCGCGCTCGAGCGAGCGTATCGCCTCGACGAGCTCGGTAAACGGGCTGTCCTTGAGCACGTATCCGCTCGCGCCCGCGCTCAGCATATCGACGATGACGTGATGCTCCCGATGGCCCGAAAGCCCGATGACGCGGACGGCGGGGAACGAGGAGCGAATCATCCGCGTCGTCTCTATCCCGTTCAGCTCGGGCATCGATACGTCCATGATCACGAAATCCGGGGAAAGCTCCCCGACCAGGCGGAGCGCTTCCTTTCCGTTTTCGGCGCTGCCGACGAGTTCCATGTCGGATCTCGCCCCAATGAGCGCGCCAAGCCCCTCGCGAAACATGCTATGGTCGTCGACGAGCAGGATTCTTGCTTTCATATTGGCGCCCAGTATACCACGGACGCGCGGTGAGTAAAAAGAGCCCGGCAGGGAGTTTTCCGTGCCGGCTCGCTCGTTATCGCTAATAATCCCCTAATTGACTATCCGTTCGGCGTCGGCGTTCATAGCGCTTTCCTCAACCGAGACGAGATCCTCGTCGCGCAGGATGTCCCGGATATTCAGGATGACGATGAAACCGTCGTCGACGCGACCCATGCCGAGAATAAATGCCGTCTTGACTCGCATGCCGATCCTCGGCGGAGGCTCGACGTTTTCCGGCATGATCGTTACGACCTTCCTCACCGAATCCGCGAAAACGCCGAGGCGCATCATTTTCTCGCCGCTATCGTCTCCGGGTGTCGGTATCTCGATGACGATAATCGATGTCGCCGCCGTGAGCTCGGTATTCCCCATCCCGAACTTCAACCTCAAGTCGAGTACCGGAACGACCGCGCCCCTGAGATTAATGACGCCGCGCATGAAATCGGGCATTCGCGGGATCCTCGTGACCGTCGGGACGAGCAGTACCTCGCGGATGTGCGCGATCGGGATGGCATAGTTTTCGCCGGCCATCTCGAAGGTAAGGTATTGATTATCGTTTGAATTTTGGGTTGTTTCCATGATGGTCAAAATTCCTTGAAGTTCGCGTCTTCGGCATCGAAACCCGCATGGCCGGTTCCATCGTCGTCGAGATTTAGCACGATGCCTTCGCGCGCGTGTGCCTTTGGCAAGGCGCTGGTGGGCGTCGCCTTCGGTACCGCGGCAACCGGTTTGATAGCAGGCATCGCCTTCGCTTGCGCGGTCGCCTGCGCGCCGCCGATCGGTTTCTTCGCGTCGGCGGACCCAGCCGTTTCGTTTCCAAGCTTGAAGAAGGATATCGTCTCGCTCAGCTGGACAGCCTGTCCCGAAAGTTCCTCCGCCATCGACGCGGACTCCTCGGAAGCGGACGCGTTTTGCTGCACGACCTGGTCAAGCTGCATAAGCGCCTGGTTGATTTGCTGGGCGCCAGCGTTCTGCTCGTCGCTTGCGGCGCTGATCTCCTGCACGAGGTCCGCAGTCTTCTTAATGTCCGGAATGATCGCGAGTATCGTCTTTCCGGCGGTCTCGGCGATTTGGACGCTTTCCGCGGAAAGCTTGCTGATCTCACCCGCTTCTTTCTGGCTGCGGTCGGCGAGCTTTCCGACCTCGGACGCGACGACGGCGAAGCCCTTGCCGTACTCGCCGGCGCGTGCGGCCTCGATGGACGCGTTGAGCGCGAGCATGTTCGTCGACCGCGCGATCTCCTCGATGATGCCGATCTTCGACGCGATGGAGCGCATCGCGTCGACCGTTTGCGTCACGGCCTTTCCGCCTTCCTCCGCGCTGGTCGCGGTCTTCTTTGCGATGCTCTCGGTCACGCGCGCGTTCTCCGCGTTCTGCTTGATGTTCGCGGTCATCTGCTCGACCGATGAGGAGATCTCCTCGAGGGACGATGCCTGCTCGGTCGCGCCCTGAGACATCTGCTGCGAGGTGTCGCTGAGCTGCTCGCTTCCCTGGGAGACGTTCGCCGAAGCGGAGGCGATCTCGCGGGCGACATAGCTGAGTTTATCGCATTGAACTTTAAAAGCCTCAGCGAGCATCCCAATTTCGTCACCGCGTTCGAGGAATTCGCGGTGGACGGTCAACCCGACATTTCCTTCAGCAATCTTCATGGCGAACTCTGCTGCGTGCTTTATTGGTTTGCTAAGACTCTGGGCGAAGAGGATAAAGACGATGATCGCCGCGATTACCGAGATGATTGCGATGACGATGATGGTTCCCCTGATCGCATTAGCCGTATCGAATAGTTCCGCCTCCGGAAGGACCGCCATGATTACCCATCCGTTCGCGGGCACCGTGCTATAGGCGGCAACCCGAGAAACGCCTTGGAAGGTATATTGACGGACTCCCGGCTTGCCGGAAAGCGCTCCGTTCAGGGTATCCTTCATTTCAGGATAATCGTTCATATTCATCTTGAGCACCATCGAGTCCTCAGGATGGAAAACGACGAGGCCGGTATGATCGATGCCCATGAAGTAGCCTGATTTTCCCAGCTTGTATTTTTGGATATCGTTGGTGACCGAGTCCATCAGGATCGAGATCACGCTAACGCCGATGATTTTCCCGTTTTCATCCATAACGGGTACCGAGGCCGAAGCGGTGATGACGCCGTCGGCGCTCTTCATGATCTGGCTCACCTCAGACTTACCGGCGATCGCCGTCTGGAAGTAATCGCGCTTTGAGACGTCAAGGCCGACTAAGCCCGACCGGGAGGCAGCGAGTATGTGGCCCGTGCCATCGATGAGCAAGAAGACGTCTTGGGTTGAGCTGAACTGAGAGTTGCCCTTGAACGCGGCAAACTTAGCGCTGAGTGCGCTAAAGGTCGCATTTGCCTTGTCTCCGGATTCGGCAAGCTTCGCGGCGGAAACGACGTCCGCATCGTGCGCTAAGAGCGTGCAGAGCCGGATGTCCCCCTCAAAGCGGTCTTCGACGGTATCGGCCATCGATTCGGCAAGGACCATAAGGTTTTGCGTCGAGAGCTTTGAGATGCCGTCGGTCGCGCGCATCGATACGACAATGGCCAAAATGCAAAACGGAATGATAATGATAAGCGAGCCAAAAAAAACCAGCTTCCCTGCAATTTTAAAACGCATAGACACTCCTTGTAATATGATCAGACCTTCGCATCGTACTCCAAATCCATAAGCGCTAATCGCGCGCGGAAAGCGTACGCAAACGTAATCAAACGGCGGTGAAATGAACTTTTTTTCTAAGGATATGAAAAGTATCGTGCGATAAGATCTTCATGCGTGAGGTGCGGATATCGTGGTGCTATATTTACATGCATATACATAATGCTCGTTCTTGACCTGGGCATCCGTCAATTTTTTTTGAGCGACAGAAAGGCGCAAAGCGTCGCATGGCGTCAAGCGTTTTTACTTTGTTTCTTCGAGGAGCTACGCATCGCGGCTTCGCGTATCTCAATCTCCTCTTGGTATATCTGATCGACCGCTTCATCGGTCTCATGCTCGATATCTTGGCTTTTCGCGATCACCCGAAGCCTTCCGCCGGTCATGTACTCGATGAGAATGAAGGAGATTGCGCGCAAATTTTCCGTTGGGCACATGAGCGCGTAGTCGAGGAACGTGTCGATCAGCCCGACAGAAAAGCATAAGCGCGCGTCGAGGAGCGGATGCCGGTATGCGTAGCGATTTCGCGGCCACCAGGGAAGGAAATCATCGCAAACGATCGAGGACCAACGCGCGCGGTATTTCAGAAGATGGTATTTATCGTCGGCTCTCGCAAAAAGAGCCTCGTGGCTTTTCATGACCGACACGATCGAGACGAGATAGTCTATCATCTCGGACATCGATCGCGGACGGAAGTTTTCTTCGCAACCGCGTGAGCTATAAAGAATGGCGAGAAACTTTTCGTCAAGATCCTCGACGTCTTCAAAATAGCGATAAAAGGTCGATCGATGAATCTGACAGAAAGCACAAATATCGGTGACCGTTACCTTATCGCCGTTCCCGCTCGTGAGCAGCTCAATATAGCCGTCAATAATCTTGTGTATCATTTTTCCCTTAAAAAGGTATTATCTATAACTATATTTTAATGGAATTTCGCGCGATTTGCACAAGAGTTTACTAAACAATTACATAGCAAACGGCAATTTACCCATTTCGCTCACGGGAAACGACGCGCCGCGGTATGCCTTGTACCGTCTTGCAACAAATCCCCAAATAATTTATAAAGTCTGAGTAAAAGCAAAGAAGCGAGGGTTCAGCCGCCATGCGGCTGGAGGATCCTGAATGGTCGGGCCGCCATTCAACGTTGGTGTTGAATGGCGGCCTCGTCATATTCGCGTGTTCGTGCCGTACCCATTCATTGAGCGCAGTAGTAATTGTACGAAGAAGGGGTTTTGCATGCTTCATGAGGTTCTCATTTCGCCGCAGTTTCAGATGAGCGTCTTGCTGTTTGTCGCTCTCGCCGGGTATATCGTCGCCTCCCGCATCGGTCAGTCGGCCGTTATCGGGGAAATCCTCGTGGGTATCGCGGTGGGCCCGAGCCTTTTCGGCATCGTGACCTATACGGGGTTCGTGCACGAGATCGCGAATCTCGGCGCGATCATCCTCCTTTTCGTCATCGGCCTTGAATTCAACCTTAAGGATATCCTGAAGCCGCGCTATTTCATCATCGCGCTGATCGGTGTGATCGTGCCGTGGATTATGGGCTACGCGCTTCTCGAGATCATGGGCTATGGCGCCGCGGAGTCGATATTCGTCGGGACCGCGCTGACGGCGACGAGCATCGCGATAACCGCGAACGTATTGAAGGAAATGGGACGGCTCGAGACGGAGGCCGCCCGCGCGATCATCGGCGCGGCGGTGATTGACGACGTGCTCGGCCTGATCGTGCTCTCGGCGACGGTAAGCCTTTCGGACGGCTCGTTCTCGTGCCTGGCTATTTTGATCCTACTCGGGAAAACGGTGCTCTTCCTCGGGGGCGGCGGCCTCTTGGGGTACTTCGCGTTTCGCCCCTTTATCCGGTTCATGGACGGGAGTAAGCTCGGCCAGCGCCACTCGGAAACGCCTTTCATCTTCAGCATGGCGATCGCCTTCGCGTACGCGGCCTTCGCCGAGTTGATCGGCCTTTCGGCGATCGTCGGCGCATTCCTCGCGGGCTCTTGCCTCGGCGGGGTGAACCTCGCGAACGGGAAGAATTACGAGGAAGGTGCCGATTACCTCCGGATCATTTTCTCGTCGATATTTTTCGTTTCCCTCGGCGTCATCGCGGACCTGCGCCTCGTGACCCCGGCGATTTTGCTGCTCATCGCCATCCTTACCGCCGTCGCGATCGTCTCGAAACTCATCGGCTGCGGAGTGCCCGCAAAAATCAGCGGTATGTCGGTCAGGGAATCCTTCGCGGTCGGCGTCGGCATGGTACCGCGGGGCGAGGTCGCGATGATCGTGGCGCTCATCGGATTGGGGAAAGGGATCATCGAGCAACCGGTGTACGTCGCCATCATTATGATGAGCTTGCTGACGACGGTAATCACGCCCCTTCTGCTGAGAAAACTCATCTCGAAGTAGCGCGATCGTCGGGGGGGGCGCGCTCGGCGGGGATTTCCCCGGCACGGCCTTCGCCTACGCCTCGTTGCCCTCGGAGAGTTCCGCCATCTTCGCCTTATACGCCTCGAAGAGCGCGGCGCGCGTGATGAAGCCAAGGAGTCGCTCGCCCTCGAAGGCGGGAAGCTCCTCCTCGCGGCAGTTCGCGAAGGCAGAGAAAAACGCGGAGGCGCCCAGCGACGCGTTGAGACGGACGCGCGGCTCGTGAAGGAGATCCGAGAGGACGAGCCGTTCCCGGAGCTCTGCGTTCGCGAGTATCGGCAGGATGTCCTGGGCGTCGACGAGGCCGACGAAACCGCCCGCGCGGTCGACGACCGGATAGAAGGGCGCCGGATTCGCGGCGACGAGCTCGGTAAAACGCGAGACGTCCATGTCGTATGGAACGCTGGGGCGGCCGCGCTCGATGAGGTCCTTGACCTGAAGGAGCGTGAGCGCGGCCTTGTCGCGGTGATGGGTTATGAGCCTACCCGCTTTCCCGAGCCGCCTCGCGTAGATCGAGAAGGGCTCGAAGTGCCGGGCGATGACGGTCGAGACCGAGGAGACGATGATGAGCGGGATGAAAAGCTCGTAGCCGCCGGTAAGCTCCGCGATGAGGAATATCCCGGTGAGCGGCGCGGCCATGATCCCGGAAAGGGCGCCCGCCATTCCCGCGAGCGCGAAGTTCATCGGCGGCAGGCGCGCGATGCCCAAAGAATCGCAGAGGACCGCGAACGAATAGCCGATCGCGCAGCCGACGAAGAGCGCGGGCGCGAACGTCCCGCCGACGCCGCCTGACGACGTGGTCGCGGCGGTTGCGATCGGCTTGACGAGGGCGACCGCGACGAGGAGAAGCGGGACCGCCCACGCGTGGCCCAGCAATCCCTCAAAGGGCGAGTGGGTAAAAAGCGCGGGCATCGAGTCGGTGAGCATCGAGTGCATCGCAAGGTAACCCTCGCCGTACAATGCGGGGAACGCGAATATCGAAAGCCCCACCGCCGCGCCTCCGAGCGCGATCTTGAGCCAAGGGGAACGCACGCGCTTTCCCGCGCCCTCGACCGCGCGCGAGACCCGCATGAAATAGACGGAGACGAACGCGGATATGATACCGAGCGCGATATAGAAGGGAACGTTACGAGGCGAGAAGCGCTCGTGGACGCTGAAATGAAACTCGATCTGATAGCCCGAGACGACCATCGAGAAAAGGGTCGCGACGGCCGTGCTGATGAGCAAGGCGATCACGGAAGAGCTTGCGACGTCGAGCGCGAACACCTCGACGCAGAAGACTAACCCCGCGAACGGCGCCTTGAATATCGCGGCGATCGCGCCCGCGGCCCCGCAGCCGATGAGGATCATGCGCCGCTTATAGTCGCCGTCCGTGAGAGCGGCGACGTTGTCCCCGATCGCCGCTCCGGTGGCGACTATCGGCCCTTCCATGCCGACCGATCCGCCGAAGCCCGCCGTCAGCGTGCAGCCGACGAGCGACGAGAACATGTTGTGCGGTTTCATCCGCGCGCAGGGGGTTGAGATTACCTCAAGGACGCGGCAAATCCCGTGGCCGATATCGTCCTTGACGAAGAAGCGTACCCAAAGGTACGAAAGCGCGATGCCGATGACGGGGAAGGCGGCGAGGAGTGCGGCGCAGCCCGTGGCTCCCGCAAGATGGCGCGCGAGATCCTCTGCTCCGTGCACGGAAGACTTGAG